>Ga0315339_1000034_pt1 | contig 265161 bp, 269 predicted proteins | sample ASW17metaG_FD_204514 | JGI IMG/M metagenome (GOLD analysis project Ga0315339, IMG submission 204514) | Ammonia-oxidizing marine archaeal communities from Pacific Ocean, United States - ASW #17 | ecosystem: Environmental > Aquatic > Marine > Oceanic | place: USA: California | collected 2016-12-05
CCTAAAGCAGAAGCAGCTCCAGAAGCTGAAGCGCCTAAAGCAGAAGCACCTAAAGCAGAAGCAGCTCCAGAAGCTGAAGCGCAAAAAAAATCAGATAATTAATTTAATATTAGCTAGTACATAGAAAAGCCCCTTAATGGGGCTTTTTTGTTGCAATTATATTTTGTCGGGATTATATTGAATTACTTACAAGCCAAATTGATAATCTAATGACTAATCTAGAACGACTTCGTCAATTATGAATACTAAAATCATTGATCAATTTATTGATCATTTATGGCTTGAAGACGGCCTATCAAAAAATACACTAAATAGCTATCGGTTTGACCTTACGTTGTTCGCAGACTGGCTTTCAAAAGATGGAAATATTGATCTGATTCATGTTTCTCAATCAGAGATTCAGCAATATTTGGCGTATAAATTTCCAACATCACAAGCTAGGAGTATTTCTAGATTATTAGCAACCTTAAGAAGATTGTATAGGTTCTTGCTTAGAGAAAAGAAAATTGATCAAGATCCTACGTTAAAAATACAATCACCAAAAACTCCAAAAACATTACCGAAAAGTTTGAATGAAGCGGAAGTAGAGTCTCTCCTCAGCGCACCTAATTTGAAATCACCGATGGGTATAAGAGATAAGGCTATGCTTGAATTGTTATATGCTTGCGGACTTAGAGTAACAGAATTAGTTAGTATTTTATTAACAGAGGTTATTATAAGTGATGGAGTTGTTAGAGTAACGGGTAAAGGAAATAAAACAAGACTTGTCCCCATGGGAGAAGAAGCTGTAGAATTTGTTCAGCAATACATTGCTGATGCGCGACATAATATTTTAAGAAAGAAAACATCAAAGTATTTATTTGTTACTGCAAGAGGGAGTGCTATGACTCGCCAAGCTTTTTGGTACCTGATAAAAAAATACGCCTTAGTCGCTAATATCGATATACCTCTTTCCCCCCATGTTTTGAGACATGCATTTGCAACTCATTTAATTAATCATGGAGCGGACCTTAGGGTGGTCCAAATGTTACTTGGGCACAGTGATATTTCGACAACACAAATTTATACTCATGTAGCTAGAGAGAGACTTAAAAAAATTCACCAAGAACATCATCCTCGCGGATAAAAAATAAAGATGACTTTAGCGTTCTAATATAACTCCAACAAAATCTGTATTAGGTAAAATATTTTTCTTATTTATTTTAATTAAAATTTTCTTCACATCAAATTCTTTCTTAATCTTGTTCGTAATTTCTTCACCTAATGATTCAAGTAATTTATAGTGATGGAGCTCACCTATTTCTTTAATTAAATATTCAATTTTAGAGTAATCAATCGTGTCATTGATATTATCATTTTCAAATTTAGTAGTTTTATTTAGTTCAATATCAATATCTATTATTAGTATTTGTGGTGAAGACCTTTCGGCAGCAGAAACACCAATTTTAGTCTTAAGATTAATTCCGTGAAGAAAAATATGGTTTGTCATGAATGATAAGCAGTTTTGAAATATAATTAACTATATGATAAATCAAATCACCCCTGTTTTAATGGCTTATTTTGTTGGTTCGTTATCCTTTGGGATAATAATTAGCTATCTTTTTAAATTATCAGATCCAAGAACAAGTGGCTCTGGGAATCCTGGAGCAACTAATGTAATGAGAACAGGCAATAAAGTTGCTGCATTATTAACATTATTAGGAGACATGTTAAAAGCTACAATTGTAATTACTATTGCTAATCATATGAATTTAAGTGAGATTCACTTAGTAGTAATTTCTATTGCAGTTTTATTAGGGCATATTTTTCCAATTTATTATAACTTCAGGGGTGGCAAGGGTGTAGCAACCGCACTTGGGATTTTATTGGGCATCAATTGGATGTTAGCACTAGCTGTTTTTTTTGTATGGTTGTTTGTATTCGTAATCTGGCGATATTCATCTCTAGCTGCCATCATCGCAACATTATCTGCAACAATTATTAGTTACTATTTAGAATTTTCTAGCGAGTTTTTATGGCTGAATATTATAATTTCTACTATAGTAATTTATCGACATAAAGACAATATTAAAAATTTATTAAATGGTACAGAACATAGATTTAGGAAATAGATTCAATTTCTGATAATCTCCATCTTGGCTTAACTGTGTATTTAAAGTCATTTTTTGCTGACAAATGATAGCGGAGAGCTCCAGCTAGAGCAATCATAGCACCATTATCTGTGCAGAATTCAAATGCAGGGAAAGAAACCTTAAAATTATTTTTTAATGCAAGTTGAGTCAATTTTTCCCTCAATTTCTTATTTGCACCTACTCCACCTGAGACCACTAACTGATTTAGATTTAGATGATCTAACGCTAAAAATGATTTTTTTACCAGAACATCAGTAATTGCATCTTGAAATTCAAAGGCAATATTTGCTTTAATGGATTGGTTTAGAACTTCTTGTTTTTTAACGAGAGTAAGGACAGCTGTTTTTAATCCACTAAAACTAAAATTAAATCCATGGCTATTTAGTAATGGGCGAGGTAAGGAAAAAAAAGGACCTCCCTTTTCCGCCAAATTTGATAAGGCTTGACCTCCAGGGTAGCCTAGACCGAGAAGTTGAGCAGTTTTATCAAAAGCCTCACCCGCGGCGTCATCAAGGGTATCACCTATAATAATGTAGTCTCCGATTGCCCTTACATGGATTAATTGACTATGCCCACCTGAAACTAGAAGTGCTAAAAATGGAAACGAAGGACTCTCTTCTTCAAGCATTGGGGCTAACAGATGGCCTTCCAAATGATGAATAGGGATAGAAGGTATATTTAATGAACAAGCTATAGCCTCAGCTACAGAACTTCCAACTAACAGAGCTCCAGAAAGTCCAGGACCTGAGGTGTATGCAATGCTATCAATCGCTGTTAAATCAATTGACTGATCTTTGAGAAGTTGATCAATTAATGGGATAATATGACGTATGTGGTCTCTGGAGGCAAGTTCAGGCACTACACCTCCATATTCAGCATGAAGCTTAATTTGTGAATGTAAAGTATGCCCTAACAACCCTTTTTTAGAATCATATAAGGCAACTCCTGTTTCATCACATGATGTTTCAATTCCTAGGACTAACATTATAATTTAGCTTTTTGTTGCAATTAGGTTGAAAAAAATGAATATTAGCATTAAAATGAGCGACTTTCCGATTAGACTGTAGTAATGTTTATTGGAACACAATTATATAATTAAAAAGAGATAATTAATGTCAACAATTAAAGTAAAAGAAAACGAGCCATTTGACGTAGCACTAAGAAGGTTCAAGCGTCTAATTGAAAAAACAGGCCTATTAAATGATCTTAGGGCTCGAGAGTTTTATGAAAAACCAACTTGGGAGAGAAAACGAAAAGCAGCAGCAGCAGTTAAGAGGCAGTATCGCCGCTTAAGAAACCAAATGCTTCCTCCTAAACTTTATTAAAATAAGTTTATGTCCTTAAAAGTAAAAATTAGTGAGGACATGAAGAACGCTATGCGTAGTAAAGACTCTGCACGTCTGGGGGCTATCAGGCTTCTTCAATCAGCACTAAAACAAAAAGAAGTCGATGAAAGAATAGTTATTGGTGATGATGATGTACTTATCATTATTGAGAAGATGCTAAAACAGAGAAGAGATTCAATTGACGCCTTTAAAAAGGCAGATCGTCAAGATTTAGTTGAAAACGAAGAATTTGAAGTGTCGGTGCTTATGCAATATATGCCTGAGCCTTTAGAAGATGACGAGATTATAAATATTATTGATCAGGCGATCAAAAATCTTAGTGCGTCAACAATGAAAGATATGGGTGCTGTTATGAATGCAGTTAAGCCAAAGCTCTCAGGTAAAGCAAATATGGCAGATGTCTCTCAAAAAATTAAATCAAAATTAAGCTAAAACTTTTATTGCTTCGTGCAAATTTTCATTTTTATTAAATAATTAAGATACTATTTCATAATGATTCCTGAGTCTTTCATTCAAGAACTTTTAAATAGAGTTGATGTTGTTGATATCATTGATAAAAGAGTTCAGCTAAAAAAAGCTGGAGCTAACTTTATTGCATGCTGCCCCTTTCACCAAGAAAAAACCCCCTCCTTTACTGTTAGTCCTTCAAAACAGTTTTACCATTGTTTTGGTTGCGGAGAACATGGATCTGCTATAAGTTTTTTGATTGAGTATGAAGGACTGTCATTCGTTGAAGCAGTTACTGAATTAGCAAATACGATTGGCCTTCAGGTTCCAAACGAAGAATTTTCTGAAAAAATAAATATTAATGAAAATTCTAAATTAGAAGAGGCACTAAAAATTGCTAATAATTTTTATCAAGGACAACTCAGAAAGTCCCCCGAAGCAATCGCTTACCTTAAGTCAAGAGGACTGTCTGGAGAAATTGCTAAGAGATTTTCAATTGGATATGCTCCCGAAGGATGGCAAAACTTAGAGGCAGCTTTTAAGAATTATAAAGATGAGACTCTTATCAAGGCAGGCTTAATTCAAAAAAATGAGCAGGGGAGATATTATGACAGATTTAGAAACAGGATAATTTTTCCGATACACAATGCCAAGGGAATCGTTATTGGTTTTGGAGGTAGAGTAATTAATCCTGAAGAAACTCCAAAATATTATAATTCTCCGGAAACTCCATTATTCCAAAAAAGCTATGAGCTCTATGGACTTTTGGCTGCAAGAAAAGAAATTCGAGATAATCGTTATGCTCTAGTAGTGGAAGGTTATATGGATGTCGTGGCTCTTGCACAACATGGTATAGGTAATGCAGTAGCAACTCTTGGAACAGCAACTACACTATTTCATATTAAAAAACTTACACGATATACAGATGAAATTGTTTTTTGTTTTGATGGCGACAATGCAGGACGAACTGCAGCATGGCGGGCGATGAATAATTCCTTAAGTGCATTAACTGATAATGTTCAGCTTAAGTTTTTATTTTTACCAAATCAGCATGATCCAGACTCATTTGTAAGGGAAAACTCAAGTGATGCATTTAGGGCGCTAGCCAAAGAAGCAATTCCACTTACAGAATATATTATTAAATACTTAACACAAGATAATGACCTTGTAAGTCAGGAAAGCAAGGTAAAGTTTCTTAATGAGCTTGAACCAATAATGAAACAGTTTACAGCTAAAAAATTATTATTGCTTTTTAAGAAAAGAATTGCGCAATTAGTTGATCTAGATATTCAAGAAATTGATCAAATATTTAAAATAAAATTCAAGAATGAAGTGATTAAAAATTCAGCATCTAGAAATAATAGGATTCCAATGTCTGCTATTAGACGCTATTGTCTTTTTGTAATCCTTGAACCTGATATTGTCACTTTAGTTGACCAGGAAATGTTTCTTACAGAAAAAATTGATGATCAGCTAGCAAGAGCAATTATTGAGATATCAGTAGCGGAAGAAAAGAAAAATACTGCTAGCATTATGCATTTATTATCAAGTCGCTTTGACCAAGAGATTATTAGCGAGTTACAAACTCAATTAGCTTCGTTAGATCAAACAATGGATATCAATAAAGAGGCTGATGCATTACGATTATCTATTAGGAAAAAGCTCTCATCAGCATCAAAAAAGACGGTATTAGATCAAATAAAACAAAAAAGCTTACAGTCATTAACTGAAGAAGAGAAAAATTTCTTACGAAATATGGGGAAGGGTTAAATAACTGATTTTTATAGTTTTTTTATATATTAACCTGACAATTTTATTGACATAGATTGTTAAAATCCTTATAATGTGCGGTCTTTATTGTAAGATGTAAAAAATAGAGCGCTAATTACATAGTCCCATTATTTAGAGGTATGCATGGCTAGACCTAGAAAAAATCCAGAAGACAAAAAAACACAACGTGTTACTCGTGTTAAGAAATTAAAAGATCTTTATTTAAAAGATGCTGAAAATAATCCCGCGGAAGCAGAAAATCGTAGAATGCAGCTTAAGGCCCTTATTATCCTTGGTAAGGAAAGAGGCTATTTAACATATGCTGAGATTAATGATCACCTTCCTGATGGTGTCTCAGAAAGTGAGCAGGTAGAGGGGATTGTTGGGATTATAAATGACATGGGAATCATGGTCTACGAAGAAGCTCCTGATGCAGAAGCACTTTTAATGTCAGATGCCCCGGCTCCAGTTACTGACGAAGAAGCTGCGGAAGAGGCTGAGCAAGCACTTGCAACTGTTGATTCTGAATTTGGTAGAACAACAGATCCAGTTCGAATGTATATGCGAGAAATGGGTACGGTCGATCTATTAACTCGTGAAGGCGAGATAGAAATTGCAAAAAGAATTGAAGAAGGACTTAGACATATGGTCCAAGCTATTTCAGCTTGCCCTACTATTATTGACGACTTAATGATCATGAGTGAAAAAGTTAAAAATAAAGAGTTGGGCGTAGATGAATTTGTAGATGGATTAATTGACATGGAGGCTGAGAAAGAAATGGCTAAGGTTGAGGCAGCTCTTCTTCCGCAAGCGGAAGACCAAAGTCAAGAAGATGAAGAGGATGAGAATGAGACTGGTAAAGCGAGTGGAATGTCTCCAGAAGACCTTGCTCATTTAACAAAAGAAGTATTATCAAGATTTAATAAGATAAAAAAAGCGCATAAAAAATTATCAGAATTACGTAATCAAAAAAAATGGGTTGATGATCCAGAATATAATAAACACCAAGAGATTATTTTAAAGGAGCTAATTAACTTTAGATTTGCCTCAAAATTTGTTGAGTTACAATGCGATAAAATTAGAATTGTTATTACTAAAATTAGGATGCATGAAAGAGTTATCAGAGAGTTTTGTGTGGAAGAGTCAAGGATGCCAAGAACACATTTTATCAAGAGTTTCCCAGGAAATGAAACAAATTTAAAATGGCTAAAAGAACAAATCAAACTTGAGAAACCATTCGTTGAGGGATTAGAAAAGTTAAAGCATTCAATTGTTGACCAACAAAAAAAGATGACTAGTTTAGAAGAAATGGTAGGAATACCTATCAAAAATTTTAAAGAAATTAATCGTAAAATGGTAAGTGGTGAGATTAGTGCACGAAAAGCAAAAAGAGAAATGATTGAAGCAAATCTTAGGCTTGTTATCTCAATAGCTAAAAAATATACTAACCGGGGCTTGCAATTCCTGGACTTAATTCAGGAAGGAAATATTGGGCTAATGAAGGCCGTGGATAAATTTGAGTACCGTAGAGGATATAAATTTTCTACCTATGCTACTTGGTGGATTCGACAGGCTATAACACGTTCTATTGCCGACCAAGCAAGAACTATAAGAATCCCAGTGCATATGATTGAGACTATTAATAAGATGAATCGAATTTCTAGGCAAATTCTGCAAGCTACAGGTCAGGAGCCTGAACCTTCAGAATTAGCTGAAAAAATGGAAATGCCTGAAGAGAAGATTAGAAAAATATTAAAAATATCTAAAGAACCAATTTCAATGGAAACACCGATAGGAGATGATGAAGATTCTCATTTAGGTGATTTTATTGAAGACGTTGGTACGCTAACCCCAGATGACGCAGCAATATATGCGAGTCTGAGAAATGTTACATCTGACATTTTAGAGGGATTAACTCCACGAGAGGCTAAGGTATTAAGGATGCGTTTTGGTATAGAAATGAATACAGACCATACTCTAGAAGAAGTAGGAAAACAATTTGATGTTACGCGTGAGCGTATTCGTCAGATTGAAGCTAAAGCTTTACGTAAGCTCAGACATCCTACACGATCAGATCGATTAAAAAGTTTCTTAGAAGGTAAAGAGTAAATTATAGGGCCTGTAGCTCAGTTGGTTAGAGCAGAGGACTCATAATCCTTTGGTCCCTGGTTCGAATCCAGGTGGGCCCACCAATCAATTCAAGGTTTTTAAAGTTTTTTACCTCTAAAAGCCTTTATCTATTATAAATTAGTACATTGGTAGGTTATAAAGCGATAATATTTAACAAATTAATATAGGGCGAGAGGGCTATGGGTATTAAGACATTAGTATGTGTGTATTTGATTTGGATAGGATTATTGAGTCCAATTTCTTCTTATTCTAAAACAAGCGATCAAATTAAGATTGGCATAAAAAATACATTATTGCCTGATCATTATGGTCCTATTAAAGAATCTAAAATTAAAGATCCAGATATATTATTAAAAGAACTAGAAAGCTATAATTCCTATCGTCCAAGTGCATATAGGGATTTATCAAGCCATCCTTATTCCAAAGAAACAAAAAACAAAGCTCCACGCATACTATTCAAAGAGTTAGAAAATTATGAGTCCTATCGTCCTGATTCATTTAGTGATGCATCAAGAAATCCTTTTGGCGATAAAAAATATAAAAGTTTAGAAATTACCGCTGAGCAATAGAATTAAATTCACTACTAAACTTTTCAGTTAATTTTGGGTATTTTATCCAGCTATTTATCCCTTTGCTATTAATTTTATTTCTAATTTGAATATCACTTGCTGTCGTGACTGATCTTTTATTATTACTAATATCTAGATAACTATTATCGAATTTTAGTCCTAAATAATTAAATATTTTTTTTACTTCCTGTTTTGGGTTATTAATTAATAATTCATAATCAAGTTCAAAAATTTCTTTTTGATATAGCCCTTTCCAGTAATGCATCATATCCTCATAGAGTTTATAATATTTAATAATATCATCCTGGTCATAAGAAAACTCTAGAACTCCTTCTGCAAATAATGTTTTGTATAATGAATAAGAAACTGCGATAGGATTTCTTATTGTATGAATAATTTTTGCATGTGGAAACATTTTTATAATGAAGCCAATCCAGTAAAAATTTAGTGGTAATTTATCGATGACATATTTTTTATCAGTAATGTGACTGAGACGATCGTAATAATCAAGTGATATATTTTCTAGTATTGAGATATATTTTTTGTCTGATGTTTTTATATTTATAGACTCGGATAAAGACTCATTAATACTACTTAACTCACCTGCTCCGAAAATTAACTCATTATTGGATAAAATTTGCTCAACTAATGACGAACCAGATCTAGGCATACCCAAAATAAATATTGGGGTAATTTTATTATTTATCTCACATGAAAAATTGCTTAATTCTGATTTGTTTGAAAATTTATATTTAATTTTTTCAAGTAACTCATAAGTTTTAGAAAAATTAAATTTACTAACATTTTTCATATATGAATTTGCCTTAGTTATATGTGCAGTAAAATTAGATATATCATTCTTATCATCATAAATTTTAGCTAAGGTAAAATTTAGAAAGGCTTTATTCTTATCTGGTAATGAAGAAATTTTATTTAATTCAAGTATGTTTTTTGCAATATTGTCTGTTATTTTTATGGTATGAACTCTAGATAAAGCGTAGTAGGCTTCATAGTATTTATGGTCAATGTTCAGGGTTATAATAAAGTTTTTTATAGCCATCTCCTTATTGCCAGACCAAATATAGTCAGAACCTAATAAATAATAATTTTCTGGATTAGAGGGATTAATTGAAATTGCTATTTTATGATGTTCGATTGCTAGTTCATGTTTTATATCTCTAATATAAGCCTCTGCTAGTAACTGATGAAGATATTCATTTCGACTATCTTTCTTGAGTGCATTATTGAAATGATAAATAGCTTCTTTATTTTTTCTTGTTTCCAGATATATATTACCAAGATTTATTTCAAATTGAACTAAGCCACTTAACTCATAAGCTTTCTTATAATTTTCTATAGCTTTTTCAAAGTAGCTCATTTCATGATAAGCCATTCCTATATTTCCAATGGCTTCTATAAAATCTGGATTAAGATGTAATGCTTTTTTAAAATTCTCAATTGCTTCACTTGAGCTCTTGAGTGCAACTAGAATAATTCCTTTGTAATTATAGACAATATAATTTCTTTTATTATTCTTGATTAGCTTGTTAATTTTTCTTAATGCTAATTGATAATCACCCTTGGAAAAATTTTTCTGAACCTCATTAAGCTCTTCGTCAATATTTTTCATTTCGATGATCCTTATTTAAAGCTTTATTAATAATCCAAATTACCATTTAATTTTTTTTCCTGCGTAATCTAGATATTGCCCAGAGTTTTCTTGAGATAATTTTTCAATTTGCTCAATCATTCCAACTACACTTTCATAGCTATTAATCCATGCATTTGGCCCGCCCATATCAGTTTTAACCCAACCAGGATGAAGTGTTAATGTTGATATTCCATTGCTTGCAAGATCATGCGTTAGACTTCTCATCATACTGTTTAATGCTGTTTTAGATGTTCGATAAATATAGGAACCTCCACTAGTATTATCATCAATACTACCCATTTTGCTTGTAATGGAAACAATTTTTTTTAAATTACTTTTTATAATTTGACCTAAGAATGCTTCAATTAAAATATATGGTGCAATCGTATTAATTTTGAAACTTTCAATCCATGCTTGGGGATCTATGTTACCTAAAGGTCCTGAGCGATAAATACCTGCATTATTTATTAAAACATCAATTGATCTATCGTTGAGTGTATTTGAAAGGGTATTAATCTCATCTAAATTACTAACATCCAATTGAAGAATTTCAATTGACGAGAATTTTTCCTGTAAATTTAGTAATTTATTTGCATTATCTTTGTCTCTACAACAAGCCAACACTTTCCAGCCCAATTGACTATATTGTTCGACGAACTCTAAACCTAGCCCACGATTTGTTCCAGTAATAAGTACAGTATAATTCATATGTTTTAATCCCTGATCAGATTATTAATTTTTAGTTAATAAGACTATACTCAATTTAGGGCAATCTAATCAATAATATGAGGCTTATATGCATAAATGGCTAGTAATTTTATTCTTATTAATATTTTCTAATTTAAAGGCAGCTGAGTTAGAAGAATACTGTACCACTAGTCTTGCAGAAGGTAATTTTCATAAAACTGATTGTAGTGTTAATTCAAAATTTGAAAATAAAACATATTGTTTTGGAAATAAAAAGTCTAGAGAGATATTTTTAGAAGATCCTAAATCTATGCTTAATGATGCCATTAGTTTTTATGAAAAAAATAAAAAAGTAGAACGAATTAAGCTATCACAAAAAGATGCAGACCTAGCTATAAATGATCCAGATTGTGATTTGTCAAATCGTGATCTTGGATATTTAAATTTTAATGGAAAAGATTTAACCCACTGCACTATGGTTAATACGAGTTTTTTTGGTGCAGATCTAAGGAGTGCAAATCTTTCTGGATCTAATTTACAGCGTGCTTATTTGAACCTTGCAAGATTAGAGAAGGCAAATTTCTCTGGTGCTAATTTGAGAGAGGCCATAATATTTCAACCAATCTTTGGGCAAACAAATTTTAAATCTGCAAATCTTTCCGGAGCTAGAGTCATTGGAACCTTAGGGAATATTGATATGTCTTACGCACGCATTATAGGTGGAAAATTTGGATTAGATGTAGGCAATCAACCTATGGGCCAAATGAAATTTGACTCATCTGCTGGAAAATTTTATAAGGCTAACTTTGAAGGGGCTGACCTTAATATTGCGAGTTTTATTTTTGGTGATCTAAGGGAGGCGAATTTAAGAAATACTAATCTTTATCGTGCTGAGTTGATTCAAGCAGATTTGCGAGGAGCTGATTTGACGGGTGCTGACTTAACAGATGCTAATGTCGATGGTGCTGATTTTGATGGCGCAATTGGTTTAAATACAATAAAAGGTCGCAAAACATTACAAGGTCAATGCAATAATTGTGAGATTTAATTAAAGAAGTTCTTTCTTTCAAATTTAATAATCAAAAAAAATGCCCGTAAGGGCATTTTTTCGAACTTATTCTAGTTTTAGTTAACTGCTGCTTTAAGTGCTGCACCAGCTTTAAAACTTGGGGCATTACGTGCAGGAATTTTTAATTCAGCGCCAGTTTGTGGATTACGGCCTGTTCTTGCTGCTCTTTTAGAAACTTTGAATGTACCAAAGCCTATAAGAGTAACGGTATCACTCTTTTTTAGAGCTTTTGTTATTGCATCAACTGTTGCATCAATTGCTCTACCTGCATCTGCTTTTGTTGATGAAGTTGCATTTGCTACTGCTTCAATAAGTTCGCCTTTGTTCATGTAGTATCTCCCAGTGATAAATTTAATGTCCTGCTTATGTCTTACTATGACATGACTGCAGCCATAGAAACGACTTTGCCAATATTTTTTTATCTTGTCAATCAATATATATTATTTTTTTGTTCGTGTGCTTATTAAATCTGCTATGTATTATATTTTGATTGATGTTACAATAATCATATGAATGATATAAAACATGGAGGATTTAGATTGGGCTCTGGCCGTAAATCTGGCAGTGGTTTTTTTGGAGAAAAAACAAAAGTAATTAGAGTGCCTGCGAGTCGGATTATTGAAATTAAAGAGTATATAAAAAGTCGATATCAGATGGGTAATACAGATACGGTAATGCTAGCTCACCTCAGCCCTCAGAAAAAGCACTTAAATTTATTTGACTATAAGGTACCTGCTGGATTCCCTTCTCCAGCAGATGATCATATCGAAAAAGTATTAGATTTAAATGAATATCTAATTACAAGAAAGGAAACAACTTTTTTTGTAAAAATTAAGGGTGATTCAATGATTGATGCAAGTATTCATGATGGTGACATTGTTATTGTAGATAGATCAAGGGAGGCAAAAATTGGAGATATTATATTAGCTTCTATTGATGGGGAATTTACGATTAAGACATTAGCTAAGCATTTATCACAACCTCGTCTTTTGCCTGCTAATGAAAAATTCCAGCCTATTATTGTTAATAAAAATATGCAATTTGAGATATGGGGAGTAATTACAGGCGCTGTCAGAAAGTTTTAAATTATGATAGCGCTAGTAGACGTAAACAATTTTTATGTAAGCTGTGAGCGCCTATTTAATCCAAAATTAATTAATAGACCTACTGTAGTCCTAAGTAATAACGATGGGTGCATCATATCTCGGAGTGAAGAAGCTAAGTTTATTGGAATTAAGATGGGAGCTCCTCTCTTTAAGATGCAATCATTAATTAATCAGCACGATATCAAAGTATTGTCTTCAAATTATCCTCTATATGCTGATATAAGTTCTCGGGTAATGAGATTAATATCTGAATTTACAGATTATCAAGAAATATATTCAATTGATGAGTGTTTCATAAGTTTGATCGGACATAAGAATCATCAAGACATAGCAGCGACAATAAAAAAAGAATTATGGATAAATCTTAGGATGCCAGTTTGTATTGGTATAGGACCAACAAAAGTTTTAGCAAAGTTAGGCAATCATTGCGCAAAAAAACAGAGTGACTGGAATGGAATCTGCGCAACTAACCTATTGCCTGATAATTCTTTAAATAATTTGATGGATAAATTTTCTGTAAACGAAGTATGGGGAGTAGGAAAAAATCTGACTCAGAAGTTAAATGTAATGAATATAAATTCAGTGCTGGATTTAAAAAAATCAAATGCAATACTTATTAAAAGCAGATTAAATATTAATGTCGCTCGAATTATTTACGAATTAAACGGAATAATTTGTTTTCCTCTCGAGCAAGGGTTAACTAAGAAGAAACAGATTGTGACATCTAGAAGTTTTGGTAGGGCGATATCAAATTATCCGAGCTTAGTTGAAGCAGTTACAACGTTTGTTGTTAAGGCCACACTAAAGCTAAGAAATCAGGGTTCATTGTGCACCAAGGTGTCAGTGTTTATTAGAAGCAGTCCTTTTAAGAAAGAAGCACATTTTTATCAGAATATTATAACCATTCCATTTTCTGACCCAACAAACAATACGAAGTGGATTTTAAAGGAAGGCTTAAAAGGATTAAGTGTGATTTACAGGCGTGATATTTTGTATGTCAAATGTGGAATTATTTTATCTGATTTAATTGATGAGAAAAGCAGTCAAAGAAAATTCTACTTCGTAAATACAAAAAAAGATAATAATTTGACTTTTATTATCGATAAAATTAACAAGAGGTTTGATAGCAACACATTACGTTTAGCTACACAACCACTTAGCCCACTATGGAGTATGAAACAACTTAAAAAAAGCCGCTCATATACGACTTCTTGGAAGGAATTACTGGTAGCAAACTAATCAATTAATGGAGGAAGGGCCGGGTCTAATTGAATGAATTGATTACTAGCATTCAAATAAACAATCCAGCCTTGAAAATATAGTGTACTTGCAGTTGGATCTAGTTGAATCTTAAATGGAGGTTTACCATGATGTGTTATTTTTTCACCAGCAATCAAATTATAGGTTTTTAAATCTCCATCACTATCTATAGTACATATAGATTGATCTGCTGTTGATACAAGGTGAAAGTAAGATGAAGGCTTATCAGGAGTTTTAGTTATAAAAGAGGTAACAGGGGATGACTGTATAGTGCAGATAAAATTTAGGGCTGTATTGTTTATTGATTGACTTGGAGTATCAATGATACTGTCGCTGATCAAATTATCGGCATTGATAATGTCTTCAGGCGTAGAAGCAATTATTGGATAAGATTCAACATCGACGGATGTACTATTTTCTTCATTAATAATTATTTCTTTATTTTTTATAATATTATTTTGCAATTTAGAATAATAAAAAAATAAGGCAATAGATAAAATAACTAAAATAAGTATTATTAAATTGCTAGCTTGATTTGAAAAATTTATTAAAAATTTTGGTAAAGTAGGTTCATCAGAATCTGGAGTTATTGGCTCATTTACCGGATAAGAAAGAACTTTATGAATGCTGACATTTAAGATTTTTGCATACCGCTCAATCGATAGTTTAAGAAAGTAGGGAGTTGCGAAACCATAATTAAGGTTTTCTTCAATTGATTTAATTTGAGTTACATTGAGAGTTAATTTCTTGGCTATAAATTCCCGGTCTTTTTTTAATCGTTTTCGTGCTCTAAGTAACACAGACCCATCATAGCTATAATCTTTATCCTGGGGTTTTTTCATAGCAGTCTGAATGCAAGAATTGAAACAATAGTTGGAATTAGTGCGCCTAACAATAGACCCGTTGGATTTATGGTATTTTCTGAGAAATGCTTACGAAGTATTGCGATGCCTGCAGGATTCGGTGCGTTAGCAATTACTGTTAACCCTCCTCCAGTGACAGCACCAGCAACAAGTGCAATCTTGAATTCATCTGACAAACCTTCGACTAGTGAACCTAAATAGGTTAATGCAGCATTATCAGTAAATGCAGTTAGAATAGTTGCTCCAAAGTAGACTGTATTGGAGTCCATAGACATCAGAGTTGGCTCTAGCCACCATTGTTGAACACCTCCAAGTACAACTAGTCCAGCCAAAAAGAATGCAACTAATAAGGCCTCGTTAAGAATTAAATCATTTTGATAGCGTTTATATGCGGTGGTATAACCTAAAAAGAATAAAAACAATGCCATAAAAATAGCTGGATGATGCGAAAATGTCACAACATTCACGAGGAAAAATAAATGCATAAATGTCACAGAGAAAGGAGTCTTAGACTGATCTGCATCTCCTTTAATACTAATTTTTTTAAGTTCATCCTTAAATATTGACACTATTAATATAGCATTAATAAATACTGCGATTGCACTGCGCCAACCAAAATTGGTAATCATGAACCATAAATCCCAATCCCAAGTTGAGCTAACCATTAGAACTGGTGGTGCTGCATATGGCGTAAGCGTACCACCAATCGAAATATTAACGAAAAGTACACCTATCGTTGCATATTTAAATTTATCACTCATCTCTTTACCAAAATAATTCTGCCCTAAAAGCATTGCAGCTAGTGTCATAGCCGCGGGCTCTGTAATAAATGACCCCAATAGAGGCACAAAAGTTAACAATAGAAAATAAATTGCTATTTCTGTTTTAACAGGCACCCAACTGGCAAATAAAAGAACGGTATTTCTTGATAGTTGGAGAATAGGTTTAGTAGCAGCAATGACCATAATGACAAAAACAAACATAGGCTCGGTAAAATTTCTAGAATCAACATAGTTGACGGCTGTATCTTTACCTTCTATTCCAAACATAAATATGATTAAAATCATAGCCCAGAAGCCAAAAACTATTTCAACCTCACCTAATAAATGAAGAATACCTGAGTGTTTAGGGTTAATTCGAGCAAGGTGTTCAAATTTTTTAGTAGAAAAGGTATGAATTATTGCAACTAAGAATAGGATTGCACCTATGATGTTAATAAGTGATGTATCTAACATGTATGTTAATCTTTTTGGATATAAATAAAGATTAGTATTCTATCATTCTGAATGAAGACTCTAAATATATTTTTTGAAACCTGATAATATTTAACCAAATTTAATGTAAATAATTTTTAATGAAACCACTCTCAGAAAAAGATACCCAAAGATTAATGAGCTTTTATCAGCAAGGTAATTATCATTCTGCTGTTGATGAGTCAAAAAAGTTAATTAATTGCCATCCTGGAGAATTAATTCTACATAATATACTCGGCGTTTGTTTGGAAAGGCAGGGCTTATTTCAGGAAGCAGCTGAGGCTTATCAGGATGCTTTAAAAATTAATCCAGCTATTCCAGAACTTCAATTCAATATGGGGGCAATGCTGCATGCCTTAGACCGTTGGGATGATGCAATTATTCATTATAAGAAAGCATTAGACATCAAACCAAATTTTATTGAAGCTTTTTTTAATATGGGAATAACTTTTCAAAGCCAGGCTAACTTTGATGAAGCTATTAAATCTTATGAAAATGCACTTAAGCTGCAACCTGGATTTTACGAGGCTATTGGTAATATTGGTACTATTAAACAATTACAAGGTGATTTAGATAGTGCAATAAAGTATTTTGAGAAAGCCTTAAATATTAATGAGGATGCTAGAGGTCACTATAATTTGGCTGGAGCATTACGTAATCATGGTAATTTATCAATGGCTATCGATCATTATAAGAAGGCTATTAAGATAGGCTCAAACGAACCAGAGTTTTATTCTGATTTAGGTGACGCACTTTGGCACAACGGTCAAATAAAGGAGGCTAATCAATTTTTAAGATCAGCTGTTGAAATGGATCCCAGTCATTCCAGAGCTAATTATCAATTAGCAATTTTTCTTTATGACAATAAAATGTTTGAAGAAGCGATAAAATACTTTGAAGCTTCTCAATTTCAAGATTGGGAGGAACGAACTTTATATTGTTTTTATAAACTTGAAAATTTTGATCAGTTTGAGGCGAAACTCAAGAACGCAATTATTCATAAAAATTCATCGCCATTTTTGGCTACATTATCTACCCATTACTCACAAAATATGAAGATTGAAGATCTATATAACTTTTGCCCTAACCCCCTAAACTTTGTTTGTCATGAGAAGGTGCCAGAATTGATAGAAAGTGACAGCAAGCTTCTTTACGATCTTATTTATGATATCAATACATGTAATATTGGAGAGCGTAAACAAAAGAGACTTTCATATGGAATTCAGTCTTCTGGGAATTTATTTAAGCGCCCAGAAAAGTCGTTTAAATCTCTGGAAGTTGCATTATCAAAATTAATCAAGAATTACTTTCTTAGATTCAAAGATGAACCTTGCGAATTTATTAACTCATTTCCAGAGGATATTGAATTCAGTAGTTCTTGGTTTGTGAAAATGCAATCGGGGGGACATTTAAGTTCTCATATTCATGAAGATGGATGGATAAGCGGTGCAGTTTATCTTTCAATCCCGAAAATTATAAAAAATCAAGACGAAGGGGGGATTGAATTAAGCACTGATGGAGATGAATACCCAAGAATGCATGATAACTTTCCAAAAAAAGTATTATTACCAGAGGCAGGAGATGTTATTTTTTTCCCTTCCTCAGTTTTTCATCGAACCATTCCCTTCGATTCTGATGAGGAAAGAATATGTATTGCTTTTGATTTGAAACCTGGGTCTAGGTAACCTGTAACTTTTTCGCCATATTAGTTAAAAAGCTCATAGCTATTGTATTATCCTCTGCCAACAATGCCTTCATTTTCTTCTCTGGAATCACAATAATTTTTGACCAGTCAGAAGATACAAAAGCCGAAGCTACTCTAGGAACCTTATTAAGTAATGAGAGTTCACCAAAATATTGCCCTGGACCGATTCTTGAAACAATTTTACCGTCTCTAACTATTCCTACCTCTCCTTCGATTATAAAAAATAATCGCTGATCATGATCACCAGCCTCAAAAATAATCGCATCTTTTTTGTATTTATGACCAAATAAGTCCATAAGGTTTTTAACAATTGGATGTTGGTAAATCTTTCTTATTTTAAATAATTGTTTAATTAGAAGAATCTCTTGTTTATGAACTGCAGCTATAACCTCTGCGCCAATCAGTAAGGCCCCAGTATTTAAATAAAGCCAGATAAAAGAGATGAAAATATTACGCATCCCTCCAAAAAACAATCCATAGGAAGCACTCATTGATACAAAAAATTCAAAGGCATTACTTAAGAGTAACCAACATATGCTTGTTAAGGCTGCCCCCAACAATAAATATTTTTTCTCAATTTTTATCGAGAAGTAAAATCTAAAGAATAATGTAACAACTGCTATAAGAAGAACAAATGATAATAGTGCAGTTAAAAAACCTTTTTCTATAAAAGGGGCATATTGATTAAATATTAAAGAAGCCTGATGTAGATATAAGTTAATAAAGACATAGATAAAAAATAGAATCATGATGCCGATTACTGCAAAAATATCACTTAATTTATTTCTAAAAAAAGCTGGTCTTGGTGGGAGACCCATTATATTCAAAAATCCCGAACGAATAGATGAAGTTAGCGGAGTAGCAGCAAGAAATAAGACCATAATCCAAATAATTCCCCATGATGCATGTTGAGTGGAAGCCTTGCTAACCTCATCCATAATTCTTTGACTCATCTCTGGAAGCAATAGAGAGGTAATATTACTTAATTCCTGCAATGCAAATGCAGAGCTAGATAGCCACTGACTTAAAAAAAAGAATACTAATAGAACGAATGGAATAAATGCAAACAGAGTAAAGAATGCAATTGAGGCATTTAGTGCCACAAAATTGTGCCTTCTAAATCCCATGAAAATTTCTCTTATAATAAAATATAACCTGCCTTGATGCTGGTCAGTAAGCATAAAAAGTTTTAGCATAATATCAATGATACAACTATAGTGATTTGAACTTTTCTGTTGCTCCTATCAATGCAGATAAGGTCGCTGGTTCTGAGGCAGAGTGGCCAGCATCAGGTACCATTACAAAATTACAACTAGGTAACTTCTTCATTAATTCATAAGCAGTTTTTGGTGGGCATACCATGTCGTAACGGCCTTGGACAATAACAACAGGCTTGTCTTTTAAAATACTGACTTTATTTAGAATTTCTTCACCTTCAACAAAACATTGATTTTGAATATAATGGAGTTGAACCTTTGCCCTAGCTAGCTCAAAATCAAAATTTATAGACTCAGGTGGTTCAGCATTTTCAGGAGGCATCAATTTAAGAATACTACCTTCAAATTGATTCCAAGATACTGCAGCTTTTTTCGCTACTTCTTGGTCATCACCTAAAACAAGTTTGCTGTATTGGGAGACTAGGTTTTTTTTGTTGATAGTTGAATCATGGGATAGTAAATTATAATGAAGGTCAGGAAAGAATTGATCTACTTCATTCAAAAACCACTCAAGCTCATGAGGACGGCTTAAAAAAATACCACGAAGAATTAACCCTTTAACTGTCTTCGGAAATTTAATAGCATAAGCCAATGCTAAGGTACTTCCCCATGACCCACCAAATAAAAACCAATCTTCAATTTTTAGATGCTGTCGAATTAATTCCATATCATTGATTAAGTCAGAAGTAGTATTGTTCTGTATCTCTCCTAATGGCTTACTTTTTCCACAACCTCTTTGATCAAATAAAATAATTCGATAGTAGTTTGGGTCAAAAAATCTCCTTTGTTTAGCTCCGCAACCACCTCCGGGACCTCCATGCATAAATATAATAGGTACACCTTCAGGGTTACCTGATTCTTCTACATAAACTTCATGCATATCTTTTTTAGGTAAATAAAAATTATTAAAAGAATCGATCTCTGGAAACAATTCAAGAGAATGATGTTGTGAAGTTGAAGGCATATGACATTCCTAAGGTTTAAATGTTGAAGTAATATTGTAAAGCATTATCTTCTTCCATAGGGATGACTCAAAACGCCCAATTAATTGATAAGTAAAATAAATCATAAATTGTAACTAAATTGTTACAAAACTGTTGCAATTCAAATTTGAAAGGGATAAAGTACTTTTCAAGTACAAAAATATTTGTACTAAAGGTAAACATATTTAACTGCGCTTAATTCTTTAAAGCACATAAATAATGCGTTTACTTCTTTTTTAAACCCTTAGTTAAAACTATGGAGATTTATAATGCAATTAAATAAAATCAAACTAGCTCTTGGCTTTGTTGCTGGATTAACCGTGGCTATGCCTATGGTTGCTTCTGCAGCAGCAGATCAAGAAAAAGCTATGAAAAGTGCAAATAACTGGGCTCACCCTCGTGGTCAGCACGACAATCAAGCATTTTCAAAGTTAACTCAAATAAATAAAGGTAACGTTAAAAACCTTAAAGCAGCATGGTCATTCAACACTGGTGTAAACCGTGGCCACGAAGGCTCACCTTTAGTTATTGGTAATATGATGTACGTTCATACTGCGTTTCCAAATAACGTATATGCTTTAGATCTTAATAATGATCAAAAAGTTGTATGGTCTTACTTCCCTAAACAAGATCCTAGCGTTCAAGCAGTTCTTTGCTGTGATAACGTAAATCGTGGTCTTGGTTTCGGTGACGGTAAAATCTTACTACAACAAAATGACGGTATGTTAGTAGCATTAGATGCTAAAACTGGTGCTAAAGTTTGGAATGCTAAGAATACAGATCCAAAAGTTGGTGCTACAAATACTAACGCTCCTCACGTAATTAAAGACAAAGTTCTTACTGGTTGTTCTGGTGCAGAATTTGGTGTTCGTTGCTTTATTGCAGCTTACAACCTTAATGATGGTTCTTTAGCGTGGAAAGCAATGTCAACAGGTTCAGATGCTGATGTATTAATTGGCGCTGACTTTAACAAAGAAAACCCACTTTACTCAGCACTATCAGTTTACGAAGATGTAAACGGTGGTAATAAGCAAGGCGGTTCTTTCAAAAAGATTCCTAATGACCAACTACAAGGCGGTACTGCAGATCTAGGTCTTAAAACATGGTTGAAACCTCAAGCTGTTAAAGATGGTTGGCAACATGGTGGTGGCTCTACTTGGGGCTGGTGGCCGTATGATGCAAAAACAAACTTAGTGTACTACGGTACAGGTAATCCATCTGTTTGGAATCCGGACGTACGTCCTGGTGACAACAAATGGTCAATGACTGTTTTTGCTCGTGATATGGATACAGGTGTTGCTCGTTGGGGTATGCAAATGACTCCACATGACGAATGGGATTATGACGGTATTAACGAAGTTATCCTATTTGACAAAGGTGGAAAAACATACGCTTGGCATCATGATAGAAATGGTTTCGCGTATACATGGACTGCAGACGTAGGTACTTTAGTAGCTGCTGAAAAAGTTCATCCATTCGTGAACTGGGCTTCAGATATCGATATGAAATCTGGTGTGCCTAACAAACTTGCTGAGCATTCTACTCACCAAGATTACAACACTAAAGGTACATGTCCAGCTGCTCTTGGTACTAAAGACCAACAGCCTGCTGCATATTCACCTAAAACTGGTTTAATCTACTCACCAATGAATCACGTGTGTATGACATATGAGCCAGTTGAGTCTAAATATGTTGCTGGTCAACCTTGGGTTGGTGCAACACTTACTATGTTTGCTGGTCCTGACGGCGTAATGGGTGGCTTTGCTGCTTATGATCCTATGACTAACAAAAAAGTATGGTACAACAAAGAGAAATTCTCAGCATGGGGCGGCGCTTTAACAACTGCTTCAGACTTAGTTTTCTACGGTACTTTAGATCGTTGGTTTAAAGCTCTTGACGCGAAAAGCGGTAAAGAACTTTGGAAATTCCAAGTTGGTTCAGGTGTGATTGGTAATGCATTCACATATGCAAACAAAGGTAAACAACACGTTGGTGTGCTTTCAGGCATCGGTGGTTGGGCTGGCGTTGCAATGAACTTAGGTTTAACTAATCCTACAGACGCTCTTGGCGCTGCTGGTGGTTATGCTGAACTAACAAAATACAACGCTGCTCCTGGCGGCGGTGCATTAACAGTATTTAGCCTATAATCAGATCGAAAGATCTTTTGTAGAACTAATTACAGTTAAGTTAGTCTTAAAAACACCCTACTTCGGTAGGGTGTTTTTTTTTACCTAAATGGAATTGAAATATTAAAGATTATCATTAGGTGATACATGCCAATTTAAATGTATAATTGAGCCCAACAAAATTAAGGAAATATTATGTTTAAAATTATATTAAAAGTTTTTTTACTGGTAGCAATAAGTTTTCCAGTATTTGCTGATAGTGTTGATACAGACATTGGTCGTCCTGGACAAGCAATGAGAGTTCCAAAAGACAATGAATTTAAAGTATGTGCTGATCCAAATAACCTACCTTTTTCAAATAAAAATCTAGATGGATTTGAAAATAAAATAGCCGCAGTTCTAGCTAAAGATCTAAAGAAAGAATTAAGTTTTCAATTTTGGCCAGATCGTTTCGGCTTTATCAGGAATACGTTAAAGGCCAGGAGATGTGACGTTTTGATTGGAACATCAACTGCGGTTGATATGGTTAAAACATCAACCCCATATTACCGGTCAGGTCATGTATGGATTTATAGGAAAGATAGCGGATATAACATCAAAGATTGGAAGTCACCAGATTTAAGAAAAGCGACCATAGGAATTGTTGATAAAAGTCCTGTAGCAATGTCTCTACATATGAACGATTTAATGGCAAATGCTAAGCCATATAGATTGATGAGAGATTTAACAAAAGATCCAGGTCAACTTGTAACTCACGTAGAGGAAGGAAAAATAGATATTGCAATTATGTGGGGACCAATAGGTGGATATTATGCTAAAAAATCATCAGTACCAATGGAAGTAGTATTGATTCCAGAATTTGAAAATACTAAACTTTCAGGTAAAACATATTGGAACATTTCAGCTGCAGTGCGCCATGGTGAAAACGATCGTTTAAAGATGATTGAAGGCGCAATTGCACGAAATAAAGATAAGATTTTAAAAATTCTAGATGATTTTGGTGTTCCTCATACAGAACCTGAATTTAATAATAAATTAGATGGAAAAAAGTAAATAAATTTTTTTCATCAAAAGCAGTGACAAAAAAATAAAAAAAAAGTAAGATTAGCGATTAAGAATTAAATAATCATCGTTTTATTTAACCCCTTATTTTTTGAAACTATTTGCTAGTTTGTTGTCATACAGATGTAGGGCAATAGAACTAAAATTAGGAGAAACTATGTTAGCAAAAAAGATTTTAATATCAACATTACTCGCATCCCTTATTGGTTTTACAGGTATGGCAAATGCGCAAATTAAATTAGTTAAAACTACGGATGGTTCAGAGCTAAAAATAACTGATCCAAAATCTTTTGGTGATACTAAGAAAAAAGATAATGTAATGACAGCAGCTGAAACTGAGTTTTTAAAGACAGGTAAAAATATTTATATTGGTGACGCTGAAGCTATCAAGCGTGGTAAGAAGAGATTTGGATGGTGGTCATGTACCCAATGTCACGGACCAACTGCTGGCGGTCAAGTTGGACCAGGCTTACTAGGCCCAACATTTAGATACCCTAAAGATGCCACTAATAAAGGTATGTTTGAAACTGTATGGGCTGGCTCTAACGGGGGTATGGGTGGAAAAGGATACGGTATTATGGCAGCAGATGATGGTATGACTGTTGATGAGCTCCTGAAGACAATTGCTTGGATTCGTGCTCAATCAGATTCTGGTCTTACTGGAAACGAAGGTTTATAAGTTAAGTTACAAAGCAGAAACATAATTTAAAAAAGACTGAGTTATAATGACTCAGTCTTTTTTTTATCTATTCGATAAATGCCTCAATTTTATATAAGCTTACTTTTTATTTTTTTGTTAATCTCATGTTCTGAGTCACCTCAAGAAGAAGTGAAAAATATTAAATTACATTCCGGAACAGCGAATAAAAATTTAGTATTAATTGAACAAAAAAAATATGATACTGATAAATCTGTGAGAGTGACTTTTAAAAAAACTACTGACGGGAGCAATATAAAAATTCCCATTGAATGGTTTCATACAAAAGCTGCTAAAGATTTTTTAAATAGTGGAAAAAATAATTATATTGGTAATCCTGAAATGATTTCCCAAGAAAAAAAAAGATATAACATGTGGTCATGTTCTCAATGTCATGGACCAACAGCAAGAGGTCAAGTTGGACCAGGTTTAACAGGCCCTAATTTCAAGTATGCAAAAAATGCAACAAATATAGGTATGTTTGAAACTATATGGGCAGGAACCAATGGTGGTATGGGAGCTAAAGGATTTGGTTTAATGACATCAGATGATGGAATTAAACCAGATGAATTATTAAAAATAATTGCATTCATTAGAAGCAATGGTAAATTAGGCGGAAATCAATAATATAAATGGATAATAAAAAACATAAAATTGTAATCATAGGCGGGGGGGCTGGAGGCTTAGAGCTAGCTACTAAACTTGGAGATACCCTGGGAAAACAAAAAAAAGCTGAAATTACCTTAGTTGATGCTAAGAAGACACATATATGGAAACCATTACTCCATGAGATTGCAGCGGGCAGTTTAAATGCAGATAAAGATGAACTAGATTATTTAGCTCAAGCTCATTGGCATCATTTTAATTTTCGACTAGGCTCCATGGATGCTTTAAATAAAGAAAAAAAAGAGATTTCTTTAGCTCCCTTTATCGCTCTAGATGGATCAGAAATTATTCCTCGAAGAAGGTTTAGCTATGACACATTAATTATTTCTGTAGGGAGCACAATTAATGATTTTGGAATAGATGGGGCTGCTGAATATGCAATTGCATTAGATAATCAGAAGCAAGCACAAAAATTTCACCAGAAACTTCATAACGCTATCTTGAAAGCTCAAACTCAAAAAGATGTAATTAGTCAAGGTCAGCTAGAAGTTGTCATTGTGGGAGCAGGTGCAACAGGAGTTGAATTAGCTGCAGAGCTTCATAAAGCAACGCGGGAGATGACAGCATATGGGTTAGATAAAATTAATCCAGATAAGGATATTAGAATTTCTTTAATTGAGGCAAGCGATCGATTATTGCCTGCTCTTCCAGAAAGAATGAGTTCTTCTGTTAATCGAGAACTAAAGAAGTTAAATGTAAATCTATATTTGGGAGAGAGAGTAACTAACGTATCTACTGAAGGGGTTATGACTCATACAGGGCGATTTATTCCTTCTGCATTAGTTGTCTGGGCGGCAGGTATTAAGGCCCCAGAATTTCTAAGAAATTTGGGTTTAAAGGTTAACGGAATAAATCAGATCATAGTGAAATCAACACTTCAATCTATGGATGATGATTCTATTTTCGCATTTGGTGATTGCGCGGCTTGTCCCGTTAAACCAGGTGCTAAAGAGTTTGTTCCGCCAAGAGCTCAATCTGCTCACCAACAAGCATCTTTATTAAAAAAAACTATGAAGCGTTTGATAACAAGCAATAATAATCTTCCTCAATATAGTTATAAGGATTATGGGTCATTAGTTAACCTCGGTCGATACTCTACCGTAGGAAATCTGATGGGTTCCTTAACAGGTGGGAGTATGTTTATTGAGGGGCTTGTTGCTAGAGCAATGTACCTTATGCTCTATCAAATGCATTTAATGGCACTTCACGGTGTGACTATTGTTTCTTTAAGATTGATTGCAAAGTTTATTACAAGAAGAACTGAAACACATGTTAAATTACATTAATCATTTTTTGCATAGTATTGGCTAGCTACAGTCATTGCTAGGATAACAAAGAATCCAAATATAAATACTATAGCGTTAATAGGTATATTAAATTTAACCATCATTGTATAGGTACCACTAAGGAATAATATCCCTAAATTTTCACTAAAATTCTGAACAGCAATTGAGTGGCCTGCACCAATTAATTTGTGACCTCTTAATTGGAGTAATGCATTAAGTGGAACAATAAGTAATCCACTTAAAATACCAATAAGAATTAAAATAATAGCAGCTGTTTGCCAAGTTTCAATAAAAATTATTGAGCAGACTAGTGTGCCCATAACAATCCCAGCAGGTAAAATTTTAATAGAATCTTTCATTAAAATATAACGAGCTGCAATTATCGCTCCAACTCCAACTCCTAATGCAACAATTGCTGTTAGTAGTGTTGATTTATCAAGACCATAATTTAGAGCATATGCAGCCCATGCAATAATTACGAGTCTAAGTGTTGCGCCGGCACCCCAGAATAATGTTGTAATTGCTAATGAAAGTTGCCCTAAAGGGTCTCTCCATAACCTTCCATAAGAACTAAAAAAATCTTTTATTAGAAGCCATGGATTAGTGTGCTTAATTTTATGGATAATCGGTAGGGTTGGGATATACCGATTAAATATTGCAGCTAGTATGTAGAGGATACTTATTAAAAGTATTGCTAAATTAACATCATAAGAGCCTGCAATTCCACCTATAATAGCACCTAAAATAATAGCGGTTACTGTTAATGCCTCAACCCATGCATTTGCAGGAACTAGAGATTTTTCTGGAAGCAATTCAGTTAAGATTCCATATTTAGCTGGGGAATATGCTGCTGCACCGATTCCGACAATAGCATATGCGTAAAGTGGTTGCATTCCAACTAACATTGCAAGGCATCCAAAAAGTTTTATTCCATTAGAGATAAACATCACTTGACCCTTAGGTCTTGAGTCTGCAAATGCTCCAACAAAAGGAGCAAGAATAATGTAAGCAAGAACAAAGAACTGCAGTAGTAATGGTTGATGCCATTCTGGTGATTGCATATTAGAAAGTAGTGCTATAGCTGCAAACAATAGAGCATTATCAGCTAATGCAGATAAAAATTGGGCTGAAAGGAAATAGTAAAATCCTTTAGTTGTTATTGGTTCAGAGCGCTTCTGCAGCATGATCCGCTAACCTCGATCTTTCACCTCGCATGAGGGTAATGTGTCCATTATGTTGCCATCCCTTAAAGCGATCCACGACATAAGTAAGCCCTGAACTTCCTTCTGTTAGGTATGGAGTATCAATTTGGGCTATATTGCCTAAACAAACTACTTTAGTCCCTGGACCAGCTCTAGTAATTAAAGTCTTCATTTGCTTTGGAGTTAAATTTTGTGCTTCATCAATAATAAGATATTTACTTAAAAAAGTTCTTCCTCTCATAAAATTGAGAGATTTTACCTTAATTCTGGATCTGATTAAATCCTGAGTAGCAGCATGACCCCAATCTCCTGCAGCATCATCCGTTTTATTTAAAACGTCTAAATTATCATCTAATGCCCCCATCCATGGATTCATCTTTTCTTCTTCTGTCCCTGGAAGAAACCCTATATCTTCTCCAACTGGAACTGTAACTCGCGTCATAATAATCTCACTATATATCTTTTTTTCTAGAACTTGATGCAGTCCAGCAGCCAGAGTGAGAAGAGTTTTTCCTGTTCCAGCTTGGCCTAGTAAAGATACAAAATCAACTTCAGGATCAAGCAATAAGTTCAGTGCAAAATTTTGTTCTTTATTTTTTGCACTAATTCCCCATACATTAAAGTTTGGATTTGCATGGTCCTGGACAACTTGTAATGTAGCAGTATTTCCTTTAACACTTCTAACAATTGCATGAAAAGGTTTATCAAATTCATAGTGTACAAATTCATTTATCAATAAGCTCTGACAAATTGGTCCAGTTATTCGGTAAAACATTTTATTTTCTTCTTGCCAGGATTCCATAGCTTTACTATGAAGCTCCCAAAAATTTTCAGGAAGAGAAGTAGTCCCAGAATAAAGTAATTCTGTATCATCCATTACCTTATCATTAAAATAATCTTCTGCTAAGATGCCTAAAGCTCTGGCTTTAATTCGAATATTAATATCTTTGGAAACAAGGATTACATTTCGTTTTAAATTTTTATTTTTTAAATTATAGACAATACCAAGAATTTGATTATCTGCTTTACTGCCAGCTAGTATTGGTAGATCAAACTCTACTGGGTCTGTTTGAAGAAATAATCGACCAGATACATGATTATTTTTTTCTGACTTAAGTAGGCAGCCTAGCTCAAGATTATTAAGGCTTGAACTCATAATTTCTTCTAGATAGCGGCTTGTTTGCCTAGCATTTCTGGCAACTTCAGTAAGCCCTTTTTTACCATTATCCAACTCCTCAAGAGTTACCATTGGTAGATAAATATCATGTTCTTCGAATCGGAAAAGTGCAGATGGATCATGCATTAATACATTAGTATCCAAAACAAATAGTTTGGTCGTTACTTTTTTAATCATACTTTCCTGTTTGATTAATTTTTTAAGAATTCTAAAATTTGCTGAATATGGTCATTTACTTTTACAGCTCGCCACTCTTTAATCAATTCTCCTTTTTCATTGATTAAGAATGTACTCCTTTCTATCCCTCTTACTTCTTTACCATACATATTTTTCATTTTTATGACATTAAATAAATTACATGCAAGTTCATCTGGATCACTCAGTAAGTTAAATGGGAAGTTATATTTTTTTTTGAAGTTCTCATGCGATTTAATACTATCTCGTGACACACCATAAATCTCAACATTTAAATCTTTGAATTGACTATATGCTTCTGTAAAAGCAACTCCTTCATTGGTACATCCTGGGGTTGAGTCTTTGGGGTAGAAATAAATGATTAATTTTTTACCCTTAACATCAGACGGGATCGTGATTGAGCCATTCGTTCCGTCCAATACCAAGGATGGAACAGTTTTATTTATTTGTAAATCACTCATAAGTTTATCTAATACCTCACAATAATTAAGAAACCTTCTAAGAAATTATAGCTGAAATAGCCCAAAAAAAAGGTATTTAATCTTATATAAATCCTTCCATAAGTTGAACATTTACTATACCCCCACAATCAATTGAGTTTTCATGAATTCCTAATACAATAAAACAATTTGCTTGACTCATAGAGCTTAAAATTGCTGAACCTTGATGACCTGTAGGTTTAACCAACCATTCATTATTTCTTTGAAACAATACACCTCTTTGAAACTCCATGCGACCTGGTTTTTTAAAGATAGTTTCTGAAGTTTTTACTTCTAAAAGCGGTGGAGGCTGGTAATTAAATTCACCCATTAATACTTTGAGTTGTGGTTGAACGATTTGATAAAAAGAGACCATAGATGCTACAGGATTGCCAGGCAAACCAAAATAATGCGTTTGATTAATTTTTCCGTAAGCTAATGGTCGTCCTGGTTTAATTGATAGCTTCCAAAATAAGACTTCCCCAATATCATTTAAAACTTCTTTCATATAGTCTGCAGCTCCAACAGACACTCCTCCACTTGTGATAATGACATCAACATCATCGGCAATTGATAACAAAGACTCTTTAATCTTTTTTTTATCATCCGGGATAATTCTAAGATTTATTATATCTGCACCTATACTTTTTAACATTGCCTCGATAGTATGATTATTGCTGTCATACACTTGACCAACTTTTAATATATTACCAACTTCTACTACCTCATCTCCAGTCGAAAAAAAAGCAACTCTTATTTGGCGGTATACATTAACTTTTGAGTGCCCTAGTGAGGAAAGCAGACCAATTTCAGACGGCCTAATAAGCTTACCTTTCTTTAAAATCAATTCACCTTTTTTTACATCTTCACCAATTTTTCTAATATTGGCACCTACTTTAGAGGTTTTATTTATTGAGATCTTATTATCCTCAAAAGTGACTAATTCGATTGGAACGACTGTATTTCCACCTTTAGGAATTCTTGCCCCTGTCATAATTTGAAGTGCCTGACCTGGTAGAATATTTTTGTTCAAGGATTTCCCAGCGAACTCTAAACCTATAACATCAAGTGATGTGGGTGAATTTTCCTCTGGTTGATAAAAGACAAAGCCATCCATTGCTGAATTATCATAATTAGGTACATCAATAGGAGAATAAATATCTTCCGATAAAATTTTTCCTAAAGAATCTCTAATGGGAATTGTAATCGTTTGATTCACTGGCTCAATAAATTGCTTAATCCATTTTAGAGCATCTTGGTATTCCATAGCATTAGGATCATATTCAGTTAAACAGCCTGGATCTTTTGCTAACTTTTTTAGTGTAATTTTTTCTTCCATTATCTACTTAATTAAATTTAATATAAATTTACAGACCTCTTTAGGGTTATTAATATTTAATGAGGTAATCATTTCCTTATCATTGGTATCTGTTGCTATAGCGATGATGCTTTTATTACTAGTATAAAGTTTTTCTTTTGATATACCTTTTCGAAAAACTTCAATCTTTTTATACGGTAATGTTTTTAATCCTTCTATTAAAATCATATCAACATGTTGGTCCATTTGCTCGATCATACAGTCAATGTCACTTTTATTCTTATGATCTTCTGTAATTAATACAGAACGCTCTGGGTTTAGAACGAGAGTTTGATAGCCACCAGATTTTCTCAATCTATAGCTATCTTTTCCTGGAGTGTCAATGTCAAAGTTGTGATGAGCATGTTTTACAACTGAAATCACAAGACCATTGAGTTTAAGCATTGGAATAATTTTTTCAAGTAAGGTTGTTTTTCCACTTCCGCTTGACGACGAACAGAACCCAAGAATTAATGGCTTTATCTTTTTATTATGGCTCAATTTTTTTTAGATCCTTCTTATTATTTATATTGTAGAATTCTTTTGGATTATCAAATACTACTGTTTCAAAATTATTTTGATTAATCCAGTCTGTTATTTTCTTTTTCTTACTAAAGATAAACGCCTTCAATCCTTCTAATGCAGATTTATGACACAAGCTAAATACGGGTTCAATTTTCCCATTCACCATAGGGACAATAATAACGCTACGTGTGTTTTTAGTTTTTTCGAATAACTTTTTAACTAAATTGCAAGGTAATAGAGGTGTATCAGTTGGACAAAATTGTACCCACTCAGTTTGAGCTGATTTTAATCCGGTATAAATACCTACTAAAGGCCCAGCATCTGGAAGTAGCTCATCTCTGAATTGTTGATCTTTAGGAAATTGCTCAAGAAAAACATTACTATTAATCCATACTTTATTTACTTGGGGACTCAATCTGTCATGAACATGCTCAATCAGCAGTTTTTTCTTGAATACAACCAAAGACTTATTTGTTCCCATTCGGCTAGAAGCACCTCCAGCAAGGATTACTCCATCAATTAACTTTGTCAATTAACCACCTGTATGAGACATAAAACGAATAACAGCTGGCTTTTCTTTACTTAAATCAAATTCATGAGATTTTGGTTTTATTTTCATGCTATTGATTATTGCATCCTTAATAGGATCGTCATTATTAGGAAATAATCGCAGAAGAGGCATTAACTCAATTTTAGTTTCTTGTCCTAAGCATAAAAATAACTCCCCCTTACAACTTATTCTTATTCTATTACAGTCGCTACAGAAATTATGGCTATGTGGAGATATTAATCCTATTTTTGTATTTGTATTCTTTATTGACCAATACTTTGCTGGCCCACCTGTTTTGTATAATGTATCTTCTAGGTCGAAGTTTTCATCTAATTTTTTGAATATTTCATCATTACTAATAGATGTTATTTTTCTTTCATAATTAGTTGCACCTAAAGGCATCTCCTCAATAAATGATAAGTCTAAACCTCGTTTAATAGCAAAATTTGTTAAATCAAAGATTTCAGAATCATTAATATCTCGCATCAACACAGTATTTAATTTAATTTTATCAAAACCTATATTAAGTGCATGATCAATTCCATTAACTACTTGGTCGAGGTTACCAATACGAGTCATTTTCTTAAATGTAAGAGGATTTAGGCTATCTAAACTAATATTTATTCTCTTAACTCCAGCCTCTTTTAGCATTTGAGCCTTATGAATTAACTGACTCCCATTAGTTGTTAAAGTTAAATCTACTATGTTTTTATTTTTTGAAAGATTGTGAAATAGAGAGTCTATGTTTTTTCTTACTAGAGGCTCGCCCCCAGTAATTCTTATTTTTGTAACACCTAAGGTGGTGAAAATATTTGCCAGACGATTTATCTCTTCCAGAGTAAGTACGTCATTCCTAGGTAAGAATTTCATTTTTTCGGACATACAGTAGATACAGCGAAAGTCGCATCTATCTGTTACAGAAATTCTAATATAATTAATAGTTCTATTGAACTGATCTATCAAATTTGTAGTCATATAAATGTTATTTTAAATTATGATAATAGTGGTTTTTTAATATCATTACCCTTTAATCTTAAAGTATAATTAGACTTTATAAAAATTACAGCATTTAATAGCAATAAAACTATGAAATTAACTGAAATACAAATAAAAAAAATAGAACAGCACGTCTCAGCATTTAAAGATACTCCTGGCGCATTACTTCCGCTAATGCATGCAATTCAGGATGATTTAGGGTATGTGCCTGAGGATTCTTATCCAATAATTTCAAAAGCTTATAATTTATCAATTGCTGAAATACATGGCTTTGTAACTTTTTATCACCATTTTAGAACGCATCCAGTTGGAAAAAACATATTACAAGTGTGCCGGGCAGAATCATGCCAAGCAATGGGCGGCGATGAAATTGAAATGTATTGTAAAAATACTTTAGGAATTGATTACCACCAAACTACAGATGATAATGCAATTACATTAGAGCCAATTTATTGCCTAGGAAATTGTGCATGTTCTCCAGCGGTAATGATTAATGATAACGTTATTGGCAGAGTATCAAAGAAGAAAATTGACGATATTATTCAAATGACTAAAGAAAAATCATGACCTCGAAAATTTATATACCTATAGATTCAACTGCTCTTTCCCTTGGTGCTGAGGAAGTTTATCGCGCTATCTTACTAGAGTCTAAAAATAGAAATCTTGAGATAGAAATTGTTAGAAATGGCTCCCGAGGTTTATTTTTTTTAGAGCCCTTAGTTGAAGTAGAAACAAATAAAGGAAGACTGGCTTATGGTCCAGTAGATGTTTCTGACGTGCCATCTTTATTTGATAGTGAGTTTTTCTTAGGTAAGTCTCACGAATTATCTTTAGGCCTAACAGAAGAAATTGACTGGCTAAAAAAACAGGAGCGATTAACATATGCGCGGGTTGGTATTACAGACCCAATAGATATTATTGATTATGAAAAATATGATGGATTTAAAGGTTTAAAGAATGCAATCAAATTAGATCCTCAGCTGATTGTAAAAGAAGTAACTGATTCTGGGTTGAGAGGACGAGGTGGAGCAGCTTTTCCAACGGGTATCAAATGGCAAACAGTTCTTGACACCCCATCAGAAAAAAAATATATCGTGTGTAATGCTGATGAAGGAGATTCTGGAACTTACTCTGACAGAATGATCATGGAAAATGATCCTTTTGTTTTAATCGAAGGTATGATTATTGCTGGGATAGCTGTAGGGGCAGATAAGGGTTATATTTATCTACGTTCAGAATATCCTCATGCACTTGCTGTTCTGAATAAAGCTATTAATATCGCAAAAGAAAAAAATTATCTAGGTAATAATATTTTAGGAACAAACTATAATTTTGAATTAGAAGTGACTCGAGCAGCAGGGGCTTATATTTGTGGTGAAGAAACTTCATTGTTAGAAAGCTTGGAGGGTAAAAGAGGTATGGTTCGTTACAAGCCTCCATTACCTGCGATAGAGGGACTATATGGAAAACCAACTGTTGTTAATAATGTTATTTCTCTAGCTACTGTGCCAATTATTATGGATAAAGGCGCAGCTTATTATGCAGATTTCGGTGTAGGGCGTTCAAAAGGAACACTTCCTATTCAATTGGCTGGTAATTTAAAAAAAACAGGATTAATTGAAAAAGCTTTTGGAATAACGTTAAAAGAACTTTTATATGATTTTGGTGGTGGGTCAGCAACTGGAAAGCCAATTAAAGCTGTTCAGGTTGGTGGTCCTTTAGGAGCTTTTTTACCAGAAGCTCAATTTGATATTCCTTTAGATTATGAAAAGTTTAGCGAAATAAAAGCAGTTGTTGGTCACGGTGGAATTGTTGCATTTGATAGTAGTGCTGACATGTCAAAATTAGCTCGGTATTCATTTGAATTTTGTGCGATTGAGTCTTGTGGAAAGTGCACTCCATGTAGGATTGGTTCGACGCGGGGTATGGAAGTTATCGACAAAATAAAATCGGGTAAAGAACAAGAAAAGAATATAAAACTATTAAGAGATCTAGGTGATACTATGGTTGATGGATCACTTTGCGCCATGGGAGGAATGACTCCATTTCCGGTAATTAGTGCGCTAAATTTTTTCCCACAGGATTTTGGGGTTGAAAAGAAAGAAACTTCGGCATAAAATTGAAAATAATTGATTTAAATTAATGGCTTATTAAAAAATATGGATGATACAAAAGATTTCGGCACCCCAAAGAAAAACTCTGAAAAGTTAGTAACACTTTCCATTGATGGAATAGATATTTCTGTGCCTGAAGGCAGTTCATTGATGAGGGCTGCATCTGAAGCCGGTATTAGTGTCCCAAAGTTATGTGCAACTGATAGCCTAGACCCCTTTGGTTCATGTCGTTTATGCTTAGTAGAAATTGAAGGTCGACGCGGCTATCCAGCCTCATGCACCACTCCAGTTGCTGAAGGACTTAAAGTATCTACCCAAACTCCAAAACTAGAAGATTTAAGAAGGGGAGTGATGGAGCTTTATATTTCAGATCATCCTCTAGATTGCCTTACTTGTGCTACAAACGGTGATTGTGAGCTTCAAGATATGGCAGGAGCAGTGGGATTAAGAGATGTTCGTTATGGTTATGAAGGCGAAAATCATTTAGATTCGGCAAAAGATGAAACTAATCCTTATTTTACTTTTGATCCATCAAAATGCATTGTGTGTTCTAGATGTGTAAGGGCTTGTGAGGAAGTTCAAGGAACATATGCATTAACTATTGACGGAAGAGGATTTGAGTCAAAAGTATCTGCTGGAAATAAAGACTTTATGGATTCAGAGTGTGTTTCTTGTGGAGCCTGTGTTCAGGCTTGTCCAACAGCAACATTAATTGAAAAATCTATTGTGGATCATGGTACGCCTGATAGATCCGTTACTACAACATGCGCCTACTGTGGTGTAGGTTGCTCATTTAATGCAGAATTACAGGGTGATAAAGTTGTTAGAATGACTCCAAATAAAGATGGTGGAGCAAATCATGGCCACTCCTGTGTAAAAGGAAGGTTCGCTTGGGGTTATACAACTCATAAAGACAGAATTACTACACCTATGATTCGTAAAAGTATAAAAGATCCATGGCAGCAAGCAACATGGGATGAAGCAATTAATTATGCGGCTTCAGAGATTAAAAGAATACAAAAAAAATATGGTTTTGATTCTGTTGGGGCAATTTCTTCATCAAGGTGTACTAATGAAGAAACTTACTTAATGCAAAAGATTGTTAGGGCAGGATTTGGTAATAATAATATCGATACATGTGCAAGAGTTTGTCATTCACCAACTGGATATGGTCTAAAACAAACAATTGGCGAGTCATCTGGAACACAAAATTTTGATTCAGTCATGAAGTCTGATGTGATTGTATTGATTGGAGCTAATCCAACTGACGGCCATCCAGTTTTTGCTTCACAAATGAAGAGGCGGCTTAGAGAAGGCGCTAAATTAATAGTCGTTGATCCACGTGAAATTGATTTAGTTAAGAACACACCTCATGTTAAAGCTGATTTTCATTTAAAGCTGAAGCCAGGAACAAATGTAGCAATCATAAACGCAATGGCACATGTAATAGCAACTGAAAAACTAATGAATAAAAAGTTTATTGAATCTAGGTGCGAAGATGAAGCATATAATTACTGGCTTGATTTTGTATCTGAAGAAAGAAATTCACCTGAAGCTCTTGAGTCTGAAACGGGTGTTCATCCAGAAACAATCCGTCAAGCCTCTAGATTATTTGCAACAGGCGGTAATGGAGCAATTTATTATGGTTTGGGTGTAACGGAACATAGCCAGGGGTCAACTATGGTTATGGGAATTGCTAATCTAGCAATGGCAACTGGAAATATTGGACGAGAAGGAGTTGGTATTAACCCATTGCGCGGGCAAAATAATGTACAGGGTGCTTGTGATATGGGGTCATTTCCACATGAATTTCCTGGTTATAGACATGTATCTGATCTATCAACCCGCGCTCTTTTTGAAAGTGCATGGGATACTAAGTTATATGAAGAGCCAGGACTAAGAATACCCAATATGTTAGATCAAGCAATATCTGGTAGTTTTAAAGCTGTATATTGTGAAGGGGAGGATATTGCACAATCTGATCCTGACACCCAGCATGTAACCCATGCTCTTGAATCTATGGAATGTGTGATTGTTCAGGATTTATTCCTTAACGAAACAGCAATGTATGCACACGTATTTTTCCCAGGCTCATCATTTCTAGAAAAGAATGGGACATTTACTAATGCGGAGAGAAGAATATCTCGAGTAAGAAAAGTAATGGCCCCTAAGAATGGATACGAGGATTGGGAAATTACGGCAAAGCTATCTACTGCTCTTGGTTACCCTATGAATTATAAGCATGCTAGTGAAATAATGGATGAGATTGCTATGCTAACACCAACCTTTAAAGGTGTTAGCTTTGATAAGATTGATGAATTAGGCAGTATTCAATGGCCATGTAATGATGAGCATCCTCAGGGAACTCCCACCATGCATGTTGATGAGTTTGTTAGGGGTAAAGGAAAATTCTTTATTACAGAATATATCCCTACTACGGAAAGAGTAAATAATAAATACCCACTAATCCTCACCACAGGACGTATTCTTGCACATTATAATGTTGGTGCACAAACTAGAAGGACTGATAATATTAACTGGCATGATGAAGATCAAATAGAGATTCATCCACATGATGCAAATGATAGAGGCATAAAAGAAGGAGATTGGGTTGGAATAAATAGTCGTGCAGGAGATACAGTATTGAGAGTAAAGATAACTGATCGTGTTCAACCTGGAGTTGTATACACTACTTTCCACCACCCCGTATCTGGAGCTAATGTTATTACAACTGATAATTCAGACTGGGCAACTAATTGTCCTGAATTTAAGGTAACAGCAGTCCAGGTGTCAAAAGTATCTCAGCCCTCGGAATGGCAAAAAAATTACAAGAATTTTAGTGAAAAACAAAAAGAATTTGTAAAAGAAGATTCAGAAAAAGTCATGTAGGCTAATAGGTGAGCCAGAAAAAATTAATTCAAACTAAAAGCTCATCATTAGAGTTTATGGCTTACAAGAATCAGTCTAAAAAAAGCTCAGAAGAAACTCTTGCAGAAGAAACTCCAATAGCATTTGTTTATAATGGAATATCACATGTAGTGATGATGGCATCACCAAATGATCTTGAAGATTTTGCGCTGGGATTTTCTATTACCGAAGAAATTATTAACTCACCTACTGATTTTTATTCAGTAGAAATTAACTATATAAATGATGGGATTGAACTTAAGATCGAGATTTCATCTGAATGCTTTGCTTATCTTAAAGAAAAAAGACGAAACTTAACAGGAAGAACAGGATGTGGATTATGTGGAGCAGAGTCGCTTACTCAAGTAATAAAATATAAAAAGAATAAGATAATAAGCCATGAAAAATTCAGCCACGATCAAATAAGATATGCTCTTGATCAATTTTCAAGTAATCAAATATTACAAAAGAAAACAGGTGCGACCCATGCTACTGCCATATGCAATAATTTAGGAAAAATTTTGTTAATTCGTGAAGATGTAGGAAGGCACAATGCGTTTGACAAACTAATTGGCGCTGCAATAAAACAAAGGGTATCTAGTAAAAATTCTTTTGTTATTACATCTAGTAGAGCAAGCTATGAGATGATTCAGAAATTATCATATCTTAATTTAAGATTGATTGCCGCTATTTCTGCTCCGACTGCGCTAGCTGTAAGATTGGCAGATAAAATTGGTATAACATTAATTGGGTTTGCAAGAGAAGATCGCTATACGATCTATAGCCACAAGGAAAGGATAATAGAGTAAAATCACGGCATGAAAGATAACACTTTAATAGCAATGGCAAACCAGATAGGAGCTTTTTTTAAAAGCTATCCTGATAAAGAGCAAGCAACAAAAGACATAGCTGGACATCTAAATAAATTTTGGCCACCTGTGATGCGAAAAAAAATAGTTGAAATTATTACATCGGAGAATTTTAAGAATGATGATCTAGATCAGATGGTTATTAAAGCAATAAAAAAATATTTAAAGCACTAATTTAAAAATCTTTTCTAACAAGTACAAAATAATTTTTGTCTCGTAAACGCTTTCCTGTCCAAATTTCCTCCCATTCTTTGTATTCAGAAGGAAATTCGGATTCCTCTGGTAATGCAATTAATGCTAAATAACAATTCTGATTAGTAGAATTTATACTTCCTTTAACCCCAGTATAATAATGTAATAAATTAGTTTGCTTTGCTGATAGATTGTGCAAATAAACACAACTTGTTGATTGAACAAGATGTTGTTTTACTTCATTAAAAATTATTTTATGACTTTTACGATTGTCAATAAATGGCCCCCATAACATAACCAGGCATAGCCAAATCATTGAAATACCAATTGCCCAATTAGAAATAGCAGTCCGATTTGTTATTCTATGTTTAAATATGGATAGCCCCCAATAAGAAGTAAATATAAGGCAAATGATTAATGGAATAATTTCTAAACTCGCACTAAAATTTGAAGACAAGAAAAACATGCGTTCAAAAATTTTACTTGGCATCCCAATTTGCATGGCTAACCATCCTAGCCAAATTAGAATTCCTATAAAACCAAAAATTAAAATACCAAATAAATTTAATGCACTTGCTGCACCTCTTCTTAATGTATCGATGGATCCGACACTTATAATGCAAAAAGGAATCAAAAAAGGCATTAGAATCATTTGGTTTTGTTTGTCTGTGTATGAGGCAACAACAAAATAAACTAATATAAATAAGAGTGGTAGCAGTATTTTTTTTTGTTTAAAAATACTTTTGTATCTGTGAAATAAGGTTAAAAATACTAGAGGTAAGGAGGGCCATGTGAACCAACTTAGACCAGATAATATGTATAAGAATGATGGGCTGCTGATGAAAATTTCTTTATCTAACCAATTACTAAGTAACTGAGGGTGTAAATAATTCATAGCAAGTAGCCATGGGGATATAATTACTGAAGCAATAACAAAAGAGAGGCTAATAAATGTTAAATATCGGTTATTTCTCCAAAATCTAAAGAAATATAAAATAGTTGAGGTTATCACTATAGATATTAAAGGTATAAACCCTCCAGACAAGAAGGAAATGCCTAGACCTGAACCCATTAATACACTTGATCTAAAAGGCCTTCTATAATACAAAGTAAAGCTATAAAAGCATAATGAAAGCCCTGATAATGTTGTAAGATCAGGAATGAGACTATGCACATTTATTATTAAACCAATCGAGGCAATAAATAATAAGCCAGCCTGTCTTCCATAACCTATACCCCAAAGTTCCCTTGTAGCTAGTCCTATTGATATTAGTGTGATAGAAACCCATAGGGCATTAGATAGACGTGCACCATCATGTAACGGCAAAATAAATGCAAATACTTTTGCAAAACCAGCAGCAACAAAAGAATATAAAGGTGGATTATTTAAGGAGAGGTTGCTGGCAGCTAAAGGAGCAATAAATTCATTATGCTGAATTACATCAAGTATCTGACTAATCGAGTCTGATTCAATTGATTGCCATAATCCGTGCCCTGTGAGCCCGGTAAAAATCCAGATAACTGTTAGTATTAAAAAAAGTTTTAGTTTAGTTTTTTCCCCTAAATTTTTTCTAGGAGTAGCCATGTTACCTTGCCAGTCATGTTCTAAATCAAATCTCATATATAGCTATGGTATATAAAAAAAGGCAGCTTAGCTGCCTTTTTTTATAGATTTTTAGGATTTACATACCATATTTTTGCTTAAATCTTTCTACACGACCACCTGTATCAAGTATTTTTTGTTTGCCTGTGTAGTAAGGATGGCACTTAGAGCAAACTTCTATATTCATATCTTTGCCAATAGTTGATTGGGTTTTAAATTTCTCTCCACAACTACAAGTTACATTAACTTCAGGATATGCTGGGTGTGTATCTTTTTTCATAATGTTTTATACAGTTTTAAATTTGAGGCGTAATTATTATTGAAATTTGATAAAAAATCAATGGTTTCTTTAACTTTATCATCTTCTCATACTGTCAAAGAAGTCCGCATTGTTCTTCGTAGATTTAACTTTATCTAATAAAAACTCCATAGCTTCTAATTCATCCATTGGATGAAGTAACTTTCTTAATACCCAAATTTTCTGAAGGACATCTTGGGGTATTAATAATTCTTCACGTCGCGTTGATGATTTATTAACATTAATAGCAGGGTAAACTCTTTTTTCTGCCATTCTTCTATCTAAATGGATTTCCATATTTCCTGTCCCTTTGAATTCTTCATAAATAACATCATCCATTCGCGAGCCAGTGTCAACTAGTGCAGTCGCTAAAATTGTGAGCGAACCACCTTCTTCAATATTTCTTGCAGCACCAAAAAAACGTTTTGGTTTTTGTAATGCATTTGCATCAACACCACCAGTTAAGACTTTTCCTGATGATGGTATAACAGTGTTATATGCTCTTGCTAATCTTGTTATTGAATCTAGAAGAATAACAACATCTTTCTTATGTTCGGTTAATCTCTTAGCTTTTTCTAAAACCATTTCAGCTACCTGGACATGTCTTGTTGCAGGTTCATCGAATGTAGAAGCAACAACCTCTCCTTTTACAGACCTTGTCATTTCAGTAACTTCTTCTGGTCTTTCGTCAATTAATAAAACAATTAATGAGATATCTGGATGGTTGGAGGTAATTGCATGAGCAATATTTTGCATCATAACTGTTTTACCACTTTTGGGGCTGGCAACTATTAAGCCTCGTTGTCCTTTACCAATAGGCGAAATCATATCAATAACCCTGCTGGTATTGTTTTCTTCTCCACCTCCAGTGTCTCTCTCAAGCACCATTGGCTCTGTTGGAAATAATGGGGTTAGATTTTCAAAGAGTATTTTATTTTTTGTATTGTCCGGAGCATCATTATTAACTTTATCAACTTTAACAAGTGCGAAATATCGTTCACTATCTTTTGGAGTTCTAATTTCACCTTCTATAGTATCTCCAGTATGAAGATTGAATCTTCTAATTTGAGAGGGGGAAACATAAATATCATCTGGGCCTGCAAGGTATGAAGCACTCGGCGATCTTAAAAATCCAAAGCCATCTTGAAGTATTTCTAATGTACCATCACCAAATAATGTATCTCCGTTTTTTGCTTTATTTTTAAGGATAGCAAAAATTAAATCCTGTTTGCGCATCCTCCCAGCATTACTTATCTCGTCACCAACTGCCATATCGACGAGTTCAGGTACTGGAAGATGTTTTAGGTCAGATAAGTGCATATTTTTCCATTTAAATTGTGCTATCTATAAAAGTAATAAGGTCTGATTTTGATAAGGCACCAATTTTAGTAGATTCAACATTGCCACCTTTAAAAATCATTAAAGTCGGTATGCTTCTTACTCCATATTTAATAGGAGTTTGTGAATTCTCATCGATGTTAAGTTTAGCAATTTTAATTTTCCCATCATATTCAGCTACTAACGAATCTAATATAGGAGCTACCATTTTACAAGGCCCACACCAATCTGCCCAGTAGTCTACAAGAACTGGAATAGATGATTCTAAAACTTCTTTTTTGAAGGTGTCATCACTTAGATGAATAATTTTATTGCTCATAATTTATAAGATTTTATTGGTATTTGATTTCTATCTTGGGAAATATTGGTTTGCTTCTGAACAAATGATAAAACATAAATCAACGATAATCAATAATTATTTTTTAAAGCCCTCATTAATTTCAAATAGTGGGATAATTTTTTTTGCACCTTTTGATGACTTTGCTATCTTTATAGCTACATCAGCCTCTTCTTTTGTAACTAAACCCATCAGATAAACCTCTTGTCTTTCAGTAAAGACCTTTATGTGTGTTGCAGAAATTTTATCCTTATACTGCCCCGCATTTGTTTTGGCAAATATCCTTGATTTAACATTAGCAGTAGATATAACGTCAAGACTCTTAGATCTAAGTGAACTATTTTTACCTACTATTAAGAAGTTTTTTACTTCTTCAACCCCTTCAACATTTTTAGCTAAACCTTCTACCTTAGTTTTTAATTCATCTGAGGGTACTTCCCCAGTAATAACTAGCGTTTGGTTAAAAGAAACAAAAGAAACATTTGCATCTTTATAGGTTTCCTGGATTTCTATAATAGCTTTAAATTCATTTTTTTGGTCAATGATTTGGATCTCTGTTGACCTTCTATCAGCAAAACTTAAAGGGGGAGCGACTACGCCTGTGACTCCAACAGCAGCACAACCTACTAATTGTGTTATAAAAAGAAATATTAAGATAAAAAAGTTGTATGATTTAATCATTATAAATAATTATATATTGAATTTTTTATAGAGCCAATCAAAAATTGAAAGCAACCTTATATTTAATCGCAACGCCTATTGGTAATTTGCAGGACATAACTTTTCGGGCCATAGATATTTTAAAAAATGTTGATTTAATAGCCTGTGAGGATACAAGGCATACAGGTCAATTATTAGCTTATTTCTCGATTAAAAAGAAATTGACCTCTCTTCATCAGCATAATGAAAAAGAAAAATCTATGTCTATAATAAAGACTATTAAAGATGGAGGTTCAGTTGCTTATGTATCAGATGCTGGTACTCCTGCTGTTAGTGATCCAGGTGCATTTTTAGTTAATCAAGCTCACCTTAGTAATTTACATGTTGTGCCTATTCCAGGACCTTCTGCATTAACAACTATATTCTCAGCAGCAGGAATCTTATCTAATCAGTTTCAATTTGTTGGTTTTCTTCCGAGCTCAAAGAGTAAGTGCAGGCAGGCTTTACAAGGCATATTTAGCATTAACATGACAACAATATTTTACGAGTCTCCTCATAGGGTAATTAAAACTCTAACAGCTATTATTGATATATTTGGGCCTGAACAAGAAGTTGTTATTGGTAGAGAACTGACTAAACTATTTGAAACTATTTATAAAGATAATGCAATATCATTGCTAGAACGAATCACTAATAACCCTAATGATCAGAAGGGAGAATTTGTCTTTATTTTAAGTAGACCTGAGAAAAAACCCCCAGCTCAGTCTACTGGTATATCTGATGATCATTTATTAAGGGTTTTACTAAGTGAATTACCATTAAATAAAGCGGTAAAATTAACTGCAACAATTTTAAATAAAAAGAAGAAGGAAGTTTATAATCAAGCCTTGGAAATAAAAAATGATAAATGAATTAATAATAAATAAGCCAGATGATATGCATCTTCATTTAAGAGAGGGTGAGATATTAGGTTTTGTATTGAAGGATACTGCTCGTCAGTTTGCTAGGGCAATTGTAATGCCAAACTTAAATACACCTGTAACCACTGTAGCGTTAGCTGAAAGTTATTATGAGTCAATTAAAGACTATGGCTATAATTTTGAGCCATTAATGACATTGTATTTAACAGACGCATTATCAAAAACAGAGATAAGAAAAGCTAAAGACTCTAAAATTATTCATGGGGTAAAGTTATATCCAGCAGGTGTTACAACTAATTCAAAAAATGGAATTGTCTCTGTAGATTCTTGTTTTGATCTCTTTGAGGAAATGGAAAAAAATGACTTACCATTGTTGGTTCATGGTGAAGTAAGTGATCCAAAGGTTGATATTTTTGATAGGGAAAAAATGTTTATCGATAAGTATCTCACTAGAATATGTGAAAATTTTCCATCACTAAGATTAGTTTTTGAACATATTTCAACAAAAGATGCGGTAGAATTTGTTGTAAATTCTTCTTCTAAGGTTGCGGCGACGATTACTCCACAACATGCAATGTTAAGCCGAAATGATTTGTTATCAGGAGGAGTTAAGCCTCATAATTATTGCCTGCCAGTCTTAAAGAGAGAAATACACCAAAAAGTAATTCTAGAAGCAGCAATTTCAGGCAACTCAAAATTTTTTTTAGGAACAGATAGTGCCCCTCACCTAACATCTGAAAAAGAAAGTGCATGTGGATGTGCGGGTATTTATTCAGCAAAAACTGCAATTGAACTTTACGCTGAGATATTTGATAAAAACGATGCTTTAGATAAACTTTCAGATTTCAGCAATAAATTTGGCGCAGACTTCTATAATCTCCCATATAATGAAGAAAAGATAAGGCTTATAAGAAAAGAATATCAGATACCGCAGCAATTAGAATTTAACAATAATCAAATTACTCCGTTTTTAGCTGGACAAACCATTCATTGGCAAATTTCATAAATTTATATTCAATAAATGATAAAATAAGTCAAGTTGACCAGGCAGTCGCTATATTTATTTATAGAGGAAAGTCCGGGCTCCAAAGAGCAGAGTGATGGCTAACAGCCATACGTCGCGAGACGAGGAATAGGGCCACAGAGACGAGCGTATTAAGTTACGGTGAAACGCGGTAACCTCCACTCGGAGCAAGGCCAAATAGGGTAGCATTGACACTGCTCGTGTTGCTACCGGGTAGGCTGCTTGAGCGATTAAGTAATTGATCGCCTAGAGGAATGACTGTCCACGACAGAACCCGGCTTATCGGTCAACTTATCTACTAATCTAACTCACTGAAGAATAAAGAAAAAGGTGTAAAAAAGTGCTTGCAAAGCACTTTTTTATTGCCTATAGTGTTCCTGTAAGGGGAAAAGTGGTAATTTGTGGGAAATTATTTAACGAAACTAAGGGCGTTCAGTAATTTCCCATCTTTTTAGGTAGACACTATGTATAGAGGCGCAACGATTCTAAATTTGGACGGTAAAAATAGATTTGCCGTGCCGACTAAATATAGAGAGCATTTACTAATAGAATCAAATGGCGCAATGGTTTTAACTGCTCACCCTCATGGCTGCCTTCTTCTTTATCCTAAAGATGCATGGACACCGATTCAATCAAAAATAATGCAACTCTCAAGTTTTGATAAAAAATCTAGTGGGCTTCAGCGCTTACTTGTAGGATATGCCGAAGATAATATAGTTGATGGAGCTGGAAGGCTTTTAATTTCGCAGGCATTAAGAGACTATGCAAATATTCAAAAGACAATAATGTTTGTTGGGCAAGGGACACACTTTGAAATATGGAATCAAGAAATATGGAACCAAGAAATAAATCAAATTAACACAAATGACAATGATGACTTACCAGATGAGCTTGGAGGTTTTGCATTATGACAAGCAGCCCAAAAAAGCATATTCCAGTTTTATTAAAAGAAGCTATTACTGGATTATCAATTAAGAAAAGCGGCATTTATCTTGATTGTACATTTGGTAGAGGTGGTCATTCGAGAGAAATATTAAAGAGTCTTGGCCCTAATGGCAGGTTAATTTCAATGGACAAAGACCAGGCTGCAATCAGTTCAGCAGAAGAGATCAATGACAAAAGATTTGAGATTATAAATTCAAGCTTTTCCCAAATGGGAGAATTTCTAAAAAAAAAAAAATCAAAAAACTTGATGGAGTATTAATGGATCTCGGCGTATCTTCTCCGCAACTTGATGAAGCAAGTAGAGGATTTAGCTTTCAGTCTGATGCTGTTTTGGATATGAGAATGGACCAATCACAAGAATTAACTGCAGCGGATATAGTGAACTCTTATGAAGAAAAAGAGTTAATAGAACTACTTTTTCTGTATGGAGAAGAGAAGTTTTCAAAAAGAATAGTGCGTTCGATTTTAACTTATAGAGAGAGTACTGGGCCAATAACTAGGACTCATGAGCTCGCTAAAATTATTAAGCAGGCAGTTCCAAAAAGAGAGCCTGGAAGAGATCCTGCTACTAGAACTTTCCAGGCGCTGAGAATAAAAGTAAATGAAGAGATAGAAGAAGTTGAACAAGCATTACCTATTGCGTTTGATTTTTTAAAACCTAAAGGTAGGTTAGTAGTTATTAGCTTTCATTCCTTGGAAGACAGAATTGTGAAAAATTTTACAAAATTTAAAATGGAAACAGATCTAATTCCAAAATATATTCCAATCAGAGCAAACGAAATTAAATTATCTTCAGTTAAGAAGGTTGGAAAAATGATTACACCTTCAATAGAAGAAATAAAATTAAATCCAAGATCTCGGAGCGCTAAATTAAGAATTATTGAAAAGGTATCAGAATAGATGAGGTTAAATTTGACTCTTTATATCATTTTAATTTTTTTTGCGATGGCTACAGTGAATTCTGAACATCAATATAGAAATAACTTTTCGCAATTAGATGTTGAGAAAAAAACTATGTTGGAACTGAAAGATGAAAAAACAAAGCTAGAGGTTGAGGAGTCAGATAAGTCGGGTAATCAGAGAATACAAACAATAGCTTTAGAAAAATTAAAAATGTATACCCCTAACAAAAAAGAAATAAAAGTTATTAGATGAAAAAAATAAAAAATGATTAATACAAGAAAAAAACAGCAAGAATTTTTTGAGCTCTCAAAGATAAGACGCCGTTTTGTTTTATTAATACTTCTTTCCTTGTTCTTTGCATTATTTTCAAGGGCGATTTATGTGCAGGGAATAAAAAAAGATTTTTATCAGAAAGAAGCTAAAGATAGAAGTGACCGTACGATTAAATTGCATGCCTATCGAGGAAAAATAATTGACAGGAATAATAATGTATTTGCAGTAAGTACTCCTATTGAAGAGATAACTGTAAATCCATCTATTTTAGTAATAACAGCTAAGCAAAAGAATAAGCTTGCAGGATTATTATCATTAAGTCGTGGTGAATTAGAAAGAAGATTACAAAAGAAAAAAGAGTTCGTATATTTAAATCGACAATTATCCCCAAAAAAAGCAGCCCAAGTGATGGCGCTTAATATTCCTGGTATTTCTTCCAAAAAAAAATATAAAAGATTTTATCCTGCTAAAGAAATATCAGCACATCTAGTTGGCTTTACTGGAATAGATGGCGACGGTTTAGAAGGTATTGAATACTTTTCAAATAAATTATTGGCAGGAGAGCCTGGTAAAACAAGAATATTAAAAGATATTTCAGGAAGAATTGTTGACAAGATTCAGGATGTAAAAATACCACGAGACGGGCAAGACATTCAATTATCAATTGATAAAAGACTTCAATATACTGCTTATAGGGCTCTAGAGAAGGCTGTTGAAAAACATGCAGCAATATCTGGTTCAGCAATATTATTGGATGCTAAATCTGGTGAGATATTAGCGATGACAAATTACCCTTCATATAACCCTAATACTAAATCAAAATCAAAAGACTTTTTAAGAAATAGAGTAATCACAGATATTTTTGAGCCAGGCTCAACAATAAAGCCTATTTCAGTTAGTGCAGCATTAGAAAGTAAATCAATAATGCCTCATAGCATTATTGATACAACTGCCCGTTATTATAAAGTAGGAAGACACATTGTTAGAGATACTCATGATCATGGAAAAATATCAGTTGCAGAAGTTATTCAAAAATCTTCAAATATAGGGGCAATTATTATTGGGGACAAAGTAGAGTCTAAGTATTTATGGAATACATTAAACAATTTTGGTCTCGGAAAAAAAACAAAAGTTAGTTTTCCTGGGGAAGTGACAGGAACATTAAAGCATTATAAGAATTGGAGGAAAACAGATCATGAAAGTGCGACATTTGGCTATGGTATGAGCACTACTCTAATACAACTAGCTCATTCATACACTGTCTTTGCTAACGAAGGTAAAATAAAAAAAGTCTCCCTTTTAAAGACAGAAGGTCCGTCAATAGGGCGAAGAGTAATTTCTATAAAGACGAGTAATCAAATGTTAAAGATGCTTGAATCTGTGGTTAAAGATGGAACTGCCGAACACGCTAGAGTAAATGGATACAGAGTTGCTGGAAAAACTGGAACATCGAAAAAATTAGGCCCAGATGGAAAATATGAGGATACCTATATTGGGTCATTTGTTGGTATTGCACCTGTTTCAATGCCAAAATTTGTTATAGCAGTGATGATTGATGCACCTTCAGAAGGTAGTTATTATGGAGGTAATGTTGCAGGCCCAGTATTTAGCACGTTAATGGCAGAAGCACTTAAAATATATTCAATACCACAAGATGGTTTTTTAGAAATTGATAAACAAAAAAGAGAAACTAAGCCTGATAGCATAATATGATTAAATCATTACAACAGCTATTAAATAATTGTGATGAAATTAGTATAGATAGTAATCAAGTAACAAAAAAAACATTATTCATTGCTTACCCAGGCAATAATTTCGATGGAAGAGACTTTATAGATCAAGCAATTCAAGCAGGGGCAGTAGGTGTTCTTTATGATAAAAATAATTTTCATTGGAAAAAAGAATGGGAAATACCGCATTTAGGCATAGATAAATTAAAAAAAATACTTCCAGAAATTGCAGGTAGCTTTTATGGTAACCCTTCTGCTGATTTAAAATTAGTTGGTGTAACTGGAACAAACGGAAAAACAACAAGTGTCCACTGGTTATCTTCGTGCTTAAACCGACTTGGAAAAAAAACAGGATTTATTGGGACAACAGGTTATGGAGACGGCACTAATATAAACCCTACAAAAAATACAACACCAGATATTCTTACAATCCAAAAGATTCTCAGAGATTTCAAAGAAAAGAATACAAGTCATATAGCAATGGAGGTATCTTCGCATGCTATAGATCAAGGTAGAATTGATAATCTAAAATTTGATATTAAGTTGTTAACAAACATTACAAGAGACCATCTTGATTATCATGGAAATATTGAAAATTATATTGAATGTAAGTCTAATTTTCTCTTAAATTCTGGATCAGGTGAGTGTATTGTTATTAATAATGATGATCCAGTTGGGCACCAGATAATTGAAAAAATAAATAAGAAAAAAAACAACTTAAAAGTATTATCATTTGGAATTAAAAATGCTTCTTATTTAATGGCGAGAAACATTTCTGTATCAAACGGTAGAACAATATTCAATTTAGATCATAATGAAGAAAGATATAAATTTGATGCCCCAATTTTTAGTAGATATAATCTATATAATATCCTTGGTGTTATTGGATGTCTTCTAGAACTTAAGATTAATATAAAAGATATACAATCTGTTATTAGTCGTATTGAAGGTGTAGAAGGTCGGGCCGAAGTAATTAATCTAAATTCTAGTAATCGACCAAACATATTTATTGATTACGCACATACACCTGATGCATTAGAAAATATCTTAGAGTCATTACGGCAACATAATCCCCAAAATCTAACTTTATTATTCGGCTGCGGTGGAAATAGAGATAAAGGAAAAAGACAAGAAATGGCGAAAGTTGCAAATCAACTAGCTGATAATGTAATCATTACTTCAGATAACCCAAGAGATGAGAATCCAATTGATATTATTAATGAAATTAGTAGAAATATTAATATTCCATTTAAAAAAATTGAGAAAAGAGAATCAGCAATTATTCATGCAATAAATAATATGAATGATGATGATATTTTATTGATTGCTGGAAAAGGACATGAATGTTACCAGGAAATAAAAGGAAAAAAATACCCATTTTCTGATAAGAAAATTGCACTAGATAATATTAGGAAAACTGTAATTAGATGATAAAAATAACATTAAATGATATATCTTCTCTTTTAGAGCTCCCGGTAAGTGATATAAATTATGACTCACCAATATCAGATTTTTCAATTGATTCTCGGACAATAAAAAAAGGTGATGCTTATATTGCTATTGAAGGTGAAAAATATAATGGAAATGATTTTGTTCTTGATGCAATAAAAAATGGAGCAACTATCGCATTTACTTCAAATAAGAAATATCTTGCACCAAATATATTTTACGTAAAAGATGGCAAAGAGTTTCTGAAAAAAATAGCAGGATTCATTATGAAAATAATAAATCCAAAAGTAATTGCAGTAACCGGAAGTAATGGCAAAACTACTACAAAAGAAATTATTGCATCTATTCTTCAACAAGAATATTCAGAAAAAGAATTATTAATCGCTCAAGGAAATTTTAATAATGATATTGGCCTACCATTAACAATTTTAAGGCTTAATGAAAGTCATAAAATAACTGTTCTTGAGATGGGAATGAATCATAAGGGTGAGATTGAAGATCTAACAAGAATTACCCCTCCTGATGTAGCAGTGATTACAAATATTGGAGATGCTCATATAGAAAATTTTGAATCAAAAGATGGAATTGCTGCAGCAAAAAAAGAAATTCTAACTAATATCTCAAAGAAGAGTTTTGTAATACTGCCAAGGGATGATAAGTATTTTGAATTTTTGGTTACAGATTTATTGTCCGCAAATATTATTACATTTGGAAAAAGTAACGAAGCTGATATACGTTGCGCTACTAAAGATAATTTAATTACCCGATATTTTTTGTTAGATAAATTCTTGGATGCTAAATGCAGCATGATAGGAGATCATAATATAATGAATATTATGGCTGCTATTAGTGTTGCTCAAGCTCTAAAAATCTCAATTAATTCAATCAAGAATGGAATAGAATCATTTAAGGGGGTTGCTGGGAGGCTAGAACTCAAGTATGCAAAGAATGGCGCAACAATTATTGATGATAGTTATAATTCTAACCCCTCATCGATGATTGCTGCCATTGATGTTCTTGCTTCACACACTAATTCGCATAAACTATTAGTAATAGGTGATATGGCAGAACTAGGAAAGCAAAGCCAAAGACTGCATAGCGACATAATTAAATATATTAATGATTCGGACATTAGTCATACGTTTGCAATTGGAGATTGCATGAAGCAGCCAATAACAAATAATATTAAGTATGGCAGTTGGTATAACTCAAAAAATGATTTAATTAAGGAATTGAGAGCTTTAATGAGAGAGGATAGTGTAGTACTTTTCAAAGGTTCTCGATTAATGAAAATGGAAGAAATTATTCATATAATCATATAGTTAAAATAAAAACAGGGATCATAATATGTTATTAAATTTTTTTAATTTTTTAGCTAACGAGCATAGCTTTTTTAATGTTTTTAGCTATATATCAATAAGAGCGGTACTTGCAATTATCACAGCGCTCATTATTTCATTCATTTTAGGCCCTTGGTTTATTAGAAAATTAGGTGATTATAGTTTTGGTCAATATGTTAGAACAGATGGAATTGAGTCCCATATTATAAAAACGGGGACCCCGACAATGGGAGGTGGATTAATTTTAATTTCTATTCTTATTTCTACATTATTGTGGGCTGATTTAAATAATCGGTATATTTGGTTGCTAATTATTGTGACTATTGCATTTGCTGTAATAGGATTAGTGGACGATTACAGTCAGATTAAGAATAAAAAATCAGATGGGTTATCAGCATTGCAAAAATATGGGCTCCAGTCATTTGTTGGGTTTAGTGTTGCAGCATATATTTTAGTAACCGCTACAACTCCGGAGTCAACAGAGTTATTAATCCCTTATCTTAAAGATGTAAGCATACCTTTGGGGGCTACAGGCTTTATTCTACTCGCATATATAGTTATTGTAGGGAGTAGTAATGCAGTTAACCTAACAGATGGCCTAGATGGCTTAGCAATAATGCCTGCTGTAATGGTAGTAAGTGCACTCGGGCTCTTTGCATATCTAAGTGGTAATACAATTTTTTCATCCTATTTAAGTATTCCCTATATTCAAGGGGCAGGAGAACTAACTATTTTTTGTGCAGCACTCGCGGGTGCGGGTTTAGGTTTTTTGTGGTTTAACGCATACCCTGCAGAGGTATTTATGGGTGATTTAGGTTCATTATCCATTGGGGCTGCTATGGGGACAATTGCAATTATCGTTAGACAAGAGATTGTTTTAATGATTATGGCTGGCGTATTTGTTGTTGAAACAATATCTGTAGCACTCCAGGTATCCTACTTTCGATACACTAAAAAAAGGTTTGGAGTTGGTAAAAGAATTTTTTTGATGGCACCTCTACACCATCATTATGAGAAAAAAGGATGGAAAGAGACGCAGGTTGTTGTTCGATTTTGGATTATTACTATGATGTTAGTTTTAATTGGTCTGGCCAGCTTAAAAATTAGATAATGATTATAGATAATTATAATCATGTCTTAATAGTTGGTATGGGAAAAACTGGTTATTCAATCGCTAAATTTTTAAAAAATAAAAATATATTTATTTCAGTTTATGATTCTGAAAAATCAATTCATGATATTCGAAAAGAATTAAAAGATATCAATATTACAAATTATTATGATGGCCCATTAGAAGAAAAGTATCTTAACAGTATAGATTGTATTGCACTAAGTCCTGGCGTAGATCTGAGAAATCCTGTCCTTAAAAACGCAATAAAAAATAAAATTCCTATTATTAATGATCTGACATTATTTTTTAAGGAAATTAATCATGAGAAAACAAAAGTTATTGGTGTGACAGGCACAAATGGAAAAACAACAGTATGTACATTATTAGAATACCTTTTTTTAAAGGCTGGATATAAAGCTGTTTCTGCAGGCAATATAGGCTTACCAATGTTAGGAATTGAAAATATAAATGATCTGGATTTCATTATTCTGGAGCTATCTAGTTTTCAATTAGAAATCAAAAATCAATTAACTCTTGATGTTGGAGTAATTCTAAATATTACAGAAGATCATATGGATAGATATGATACTTTTGACGATTATGCTATGGCAAAACACTCAATACTTGAGCATTCTAAGAAAAAGATTATATGTGTCGATGACGAAGTGATAAAGAAATGGAACATTGAAGATGCAATTGTATTTTCTGAGCGTATACAAAATAATAAAAAAGCTTATGGCATTAAGATTGAGAAAAATAAGAAATATATTGTGGATCAATCAAACTTAAAAATTGAGATAACTAATGTGAATTTATTAGGCCGACATAACCAATTAAATTTTATGGCTGCAATTGCTACCTTTAAACAATTTGATAATAAATTTGATGAAATTGATAGCGTACTTCAGAGATTTCCAGTAATAAATAATCGATTAGAATGGGTAAAAGAGGTGAATGGAATTAATTTTTATAACGACTCTAAGTCTACTAATGTTTCGTCAGCAATTGCCGCAGTTAATGCATTTGAGAAAAAAAATATTTTTTTAATTGCTGGAGGAGATAGTAAGGGGCAAAATCTTTCTCTTTTCTCTAAGGCTCTAAAAAATAAAATAAGAAAACTATATTTAATTGGTAAAGATGCGGAGTTAATTAAAGATGCATGTAAAAGCCTCGAAGTAGAAATAAAAATACTTAAAACAATGAAGGAAGCGACTCTTCAAGCTTTTAATGATGCAAAACCAGAGGATATTATTTTGTTAGCACCAGCTTGTGCTAGCTATGATATGTATAGAAATTATATAGAAAGAGGCAATGACTTTAAGTCAATTGTAGCTGATTATTAACCATGAAAATATTCTCATTTAAAAATAAGTACAACATACCTAGTGTGGATTATGGGTTAATTTGGACATCATTATTGTTACTTGGAATTGGCTTAGTGATGGTTTATTCTGCGTCTATTGATATAGCAGCTTCACGTAATGCATTTAACTATCAGAATTATTATTTTTTAATAAGGCAATCAGTCTATATATTAATTGGCTTTATGTTTGGATATATAACATTTTTAATACCTGTCTATTTCTGGCAGAAAATGGCTCCATTTTTATTTGTATTAGGCATCATATTATTAATTGTTGTGTTGGCTATAGGAGTTGAAATTAATAAATCGCAGAGGTGGATACCATTAGGGGTGGTTAATTTTCAGCCATCTGAACTAGTTAAATTATTCACAATTATGTACGCCTCTGATTATGTCTTGAGAAAATCAAAGCAAATGAGGACAATTGTGAAAGGTTTTCTGCCCATGCTAGGGGTAATTGTGTTAACGGGAATCTTACTACTTAAACAACCAGATTTTGGAGCGTTAGCTGTAATCACTATGATTGCAATGGGAATTTTATTCTTAGGAGGTATCTCGTATAAAGTTATCACAGGATTAGTAATTTCGGCGCCAATCATTATCTATTTTTTAATTACATCATCTCAAGAGCGAACAAATAGGATTACCGCATGGGTGGATCCATGGTCTGTCCCTTTGGGCGAAGGGTATCAATTAGTTAATGCATTAATGGCTTTTGGTCGGGGAGAATTTTTTGGGGTTGGATTAGGAGGAAGTGTAGCAAAAATGGGATATTTACCTGAAGCACATACAGATTACCTATTGGCTATTTTAGGAGAAGAATTTGGTTTATTTGGCGTTACTATTATCATAGGGCTTTTTTCTTATTTAGTGCTAAAGATATTTGGTATTGCTAAAGAATCAATACAAAACAAGAAACATTTCTCTGCACTCATGGCACAAGGCATTGCAATTTGGTTTGCAGTTCAGGGGCTAATAAATATGGGGGTGAATTTAGGCGCAGTACCTACAAAAGGTATAACCCTTCCCCTTATGTCTTATGGAGGTACTGGAATTTTAGTAAATATGGTTGCCCTTGCAATTATATTAAGAATTGATAATGACAATAGAAGCAATATGAGGGGCCAGTATTATAAATAATAGACATATATTAATTGCTGCTGCTGGTACTGGAGGACATATATATCCAGGTATAGCTGTAGCCAATCAATTCAAGAAAAATAATTTCAAAATTTCATGGTTAGGTACGAAAGAAGGAATGGAAAATCATTTGGTTAATAAAAACGAAATTCAATTCGCACAAATTACCATGCAAGGCTTTAGAGGAAAAGGGATAGGGAGATGGCTAAAATTACCATTTATAGTTACATTTGCAACTGTCCAAGCGATGAAGGTAATTAAAAAATGGAAACCTTCAGTTGTTTTAGTTATGGGAGGTTATATTTCTGTTCCAGTAGCAATTGCTGCAAGAATTCTAGGGGTACACCTTATCATTCATGAACAAAATGCTTTAGTAGGTTTGAGTAATAAAGTAATCAATAAAATATCAAATATTAGTTTTGCTGGGCTTAAATCTAATATAAAAAGTATGAAGTTAATAGGAAATCCAATAAGAGAAGAAATATATAAAATAAGTAGTCCCTCTAAAAGATTTTCTGGAAGAAAGGGGCCACTGAGAATATTAGTGCTAGGCGGAAGTTTAGGTGCTCAGCAATTTAATAATTATTTACCAAAAATATTCAACGATATAAGTGAAAAAAAAGCAATTACTATAATTCATCAGTCTGGTGATAAGCATCATGATGAATTAATCAAAAATTATGCACATTATAATTTAAAGGTCGAAATTAAGAAATTTATTTATGATATGGATAAAAAATATGAATGGGCTGATTTAATTATTGCAAGATCTGGAGCTCTTACGGTAAGTGAAGTTTGTGAGGCAGGCATTGCAAGTATTTTATTACCATATCCTTATGCTGTTGATAATCACCAGCTATTTAATGCAAAAATTATTAAAAATAAAAAAGGAGGGTTTATTGTTCTCCAAGAAAATATGATGATGGAATTAAAATCTATGCTTAGCAATATAACTCGTAAGCAATGTCTCATAATGGCTAACAATGTAAAAAATAAAAAAAGGCAGAACGCTGCAAAGGATATTTTTAATTACTGTGTAAAAATATTGGGCTATGAAAAATAAAATAAAGAATATACATTTTGTAGGTATTGGTGGTTCTGGTATGTCTGGAATAGCCGAAGTAATGCATAATTTAGGATTTTCAGTAACAGGGTCAGACTCTGGTAATTCAATTATCATTGAGCATCTGAGGAAAGTAGGCATTAATATTTATCCTAGTCACAATGAAAAAAATATCATAGGGATTGATGTGTTAGTTGTATCTAGTGCAATTAAAAATACAAATCCTGAAATTAAATCAGCTAAGAATAAAAAAATTCCAATAATTCCCAGGGCTGAGATGCTTTCAGAGTTGATGAGATTTAAAAGGGGAATAGCTATTGCCGGAACACATGGAAAGACAACTACAACAAGTCTTACAGCTGCCATCTTATCAAAAGGCAATTTAGATCCAACCTATGTAATTGGGGGCAGACTTAATGTAATTAATATGAATGCAAAACTTGGTTCGGGAGAATTATTTATTGTTGAAGCCGATGAATCAGATGCGTCATTTTTACATTTAAATCCAATTGATGCAGTTATAACTAATATAGACAGTGATCACCTTGAAACATACCAGGGAGATTTTGAAAGATTAAAAAAAACATACGTAGACTTTATTCATCAAACACCATTTTATGGAACAGTTTTTTTATGCCTAGATGACTCAGAAGTTAAAAGTATCATTCCATTAATTGCTAGACCAATCATAACTTATGGGACAGCTAATGATGCGCAGATACAGGCTATCGATATTACTCATCATCAAGAAAAAATGTCATTTACAGTAATTGATAAATATTTTAAAAAAACTAAATTTAAAGTAACGATTAATTTACCCGGCCTGCATTATGTAAATAATTCCTTAGCAGCAATTGCAATTGGATTAGATAATGGAGTCACAATTAAAAATATTCAACTAGCACTATTAAACTTTCAAGGTGTATCAAGACGTTACGACATATATAAAAATATACAAATTGGTAAAAAAGAAATGATGGTTATTGATGATTACGGCCATCATCCGACTGAGATTAAAGCAGTTATTGAGGCAACAAAGAAAGGATTCCCAGGCAAAGAAATTTCGTTGGTATTTCAGCCTCACCGTTATTCCAGGACAAGAGATTGTTATGCAGATTTTATAGAGATATTGAAAATACCAGAGAAATTATTTTTATTCGATATTTATTCTGCAGGTGAGCAGCCGCTAGAAAATATTTCATCCTCTAAAATAATAAAAGATATAGATAAAGAACAAACTTTCTATCTTCAGAAATTTGAGGACGCAAAGAAAATTGTTTCTACTAACATATCTGAAAATAGTATTTTGATTGTTATGGGGGCAGGGTCAATCGGTAATTTTGCTAAGGAATTAATTGGTTAAATAACATAATGAAAAAAAATACTTTATACAAAAATATCGCCTTAAAAAAATATAATAGCTGGAAGGTTGGCGGTACAGCTGAAAAATTATATATATGCGCAGACAAGGAATTACTTTCAGAGGGTATTAATCATAAAAGAATTACCCCCCCATTTACATTTATTGGGTTAGGTTCTAATTTACTTATAAGGGATGGAGGGGTTAAAGGAACTGTAATAATAATGCACGGTGGATTATCAAAGATAAATCTTGAAAAAGATATATTTTATGCTGAGGCGGGAGTTAGTTGTTCAAAATTATCAAAATTTATTGCTAGAAATAGCTTTATACATTCTGCATTCCTAGCAGGAATCCCTGGCACAATAGGTGGCGCATTAGCAATGAATGCTGGTTGTTATGGTTCAGAGACATGGGATTTTGTTGAAAATGTTTTAGTTATTAATGATAAAGGTGAGCAATTCAAAAGGACTAAAAATGAATATATTACTCAATACAGAAAAGTAATTAATAAGAAAAAACTAGATGAATATTTTCTAGCTACATGGATGAAATTTCCCAAAGGTATAAAAGAAGATGCAGAAAAAGATATCAAGCTTCTTCTAAAAGAAAGAAAAGAAGCTCAGCCATTAAATTGGCCAACAGCTGGCTCAACCTTTAGAAACCCTCCAAATCATTTTGCAGCAAAATTAATTGAGGAATGTGGCTTAAAGGGATTCACTATAGGAGGGGCGCAAATATCTAATAAACATGCAAATTTTATTATCAATTTAGGAGATGCTTCTGCATCTGATATTGAAAAATTAATTGATTACACAATAAAAAAAGTTTTAGAAATTACAAATATTTGTTTAGAGACTGAAATTAAAATTATCGGAGAATATTGAGTTGAGCTATAAATTTGGAAAGGTAGCTGTGCTTTTGGGAGGTATATCTAATGAAAGAGAAATATCCCTTGAAAGTGGAAGTGCTGTACTAGCTGCATTAATAAGTGAGGGTATTGATGCGCATCCAATAGACCCAATGCATGATGATTTAAATGACTTAAAGGCAAAAGATTTTAATAGAGTTTTTATTTGTCTCCATGGTAAAGATGGTGAAGATGGCAAAGTACAGGGTATTCTCGACGAGATGAATATCCCATATACAGGAAGTGGCAAGTCTGCATCAGCAAAGGGAATGGATAAATTAATTTCAAAGTCTATTTGGAAAGATAATAATTTATCTACTCCTGATTTTTTAAGGGTTAACAGCGTAAATGATTATGGATCAATTGTCTCAAGATTAAATTTACCATTTTTTGTGAAGCCAGCAAATTCTGGTTCGAGTATTGGTATTAATAAAGTAAATTCAGAAAAGGATTTTAATAGAGCATTTCAGGAAGCAATTATTATTGATAAAAATATTATTGCCGAGAAAATGATTGTTGGTAGAGAATATACATTGACTATTATAGGCCAAGAGCTCCTACCTATAATCGAAATTCAAACAAAAACCGAATTTTATGACTATGCAGCTAAATATTCAAGAGACGATACAAGGTTTATTTGCCCTACGGATTTACCTCTAAAAGTGGTTCAGGATGCAAATGCAATATGTCTAAGAGCCTTCAATTTGATTGGCTGTAAAGGTTGGGGAAGAGTTGATTTCATAATAGATAATAATAATAATTTTTTTATTATTGAGATTAATTCAATTCCAGGAATGACAAATCATAGCCTTGTCCCACTTTCTGCAGAAAATATAGGAATAAGTTTTGAAGAATTAACACTTAAAATACTTGAGACAAGTTGTGCCTAACTTATTAGATAACATAAAGAAAATTACGCTAATAATTTATGTATTTATTTTTCTATTATCTATTTTTGTAGTTCTTCAATTATTATCAAGAGTAGATTTACCAATAAGACAGATATCTATAATAGGAGAATATCAGCATATTGATAAGGAACAGGTGGATTTAATTGCTGATGAATATATTAAAGGTAATTTTTTCTCACTTAACCTAGATCTAACAAGGCAAGCATTTAAGAAGCTTGCATGGGTCAGAGAAATTGCTATAAGGAAAAAATTTCCAGATACACTTTTAGTTACCGTTGAGGAACATAAACCAATCGCTAGGTGGGGAAGGATAGGATTGGTAAATAGTCATGGGGAAATATTTAATGCTGCAAGCCAAGAAGAACTTCCAAGTTTTATAGGATATGAACCTTTTGCAAAGGAAATGACAGAAAAATTTATGGAAATGAATAAAATACTTAGTAAAGAATTGATGCAAGTTGGTACAATCACATTATCTGAAAGATTGTCATGGGAAATAACTACGGATAATCAAGTGAAGGTTATTTTAGGTAAAGAAAATATCATTAAAAAATTAAACTTATTTACAAATAATTATCAAAATATTCTTGCAGAATTAAAAAATAGAATTGAATATGTTGACCTTCGTTATAAAGATGGATTCTCTGTAAAAAAATTAAAGGAAAGACCAATTACTAAGCCTAAAGAAAAAAATATTTTATGATTAAAGTTAAAGAAGAAAAAAATTTAATAGTTGCTTTAGATGTTGGAACATCAAAAATCGTAGTTATAGTATCTGAGATTCAACCTGACGGCATTTTAAAGATAATTGGTTTAGGTCAGCATGTTTCAAAAGGCTTAAAGAAAGGTGTTGTTATAAATATTGAAAGTACCATGCAAGCAATTCAGAGGGCAATTGAAGAAGCTGAATTAATGGCAGATTGTAAAATTAAGGATGTTTATACTGGTATAGCTGGAAGCCATATTCAAAGTTTAAATTCTCATGGCATGGTTACAGTTAAAGACTCAGAGGTATCACAGATGGATGTTGATCGAGTTATTGAAACCGCTTCGGCAATGGTACTTCCTCCCGATCAGCAAGTTCTCCACATATTAACCCAAGAATATATAGTTGATAAGCAAGAAGGGATCCGTGAACCACTTGGAATGAGTGGAATGCGTTTAGAGGTTAAGGTACATATTGTATCTGGCGCTATTACTGCTGCACAAAATATCATTAAATGTATTAAGAGATGTGGATTAGATGTAGTGGAATTAATACTTCAGCCATTAGCATCATGTGAAGCTGTGTTAACTAAAGATGAAAAAGAATTAGGAGTCTGTTTAGTTGATATTGGCGGTGGGACAACAGATATAGCTATTATAAAAAATGGTTCGATACAACATACTGCAGTTATTCCAATTGCTGGAGACCAAATAACTAATGATATTGCAGTTGCTTTTAGGACACCAACACAATCAGCAGAAGATATTAAGATTTCCCATGGTTCTGCTATTTCATATATGGCGTCAGCAAATGAAAAAATACAAATTCCACTTGTTGATGGACATGATCCAAAAGAAATTACAACTGATAAATTATCCGAAGTAATCGAACCAAGAATTACTGAGCTTTTTGAGTTAGTTAGGAATGAATTACAAGGAAGTAGAATGGGTAATGCTATTGCATCTGGTATTGTTATAACAGGTGGAACATCAATGATGAAGGGAATAACAAATTTGGGTGAAACTGTTTTTAATATGCCAGTTAGAATAGGAGTTCCTAGAGATATTGACGGATTATTACAAGTTGTAGAAAATCCAAGATATGCTACTGGAATTGGCCTACTTAAAATTGGTAGGGATGATCTTGAAAAGCAATTAAATTATAAGTTGAATGGAAATTCAGTAAGTCAGATTTTCAAGAGAATGAAAATTTGGTTTCAGGGGAATTTTTAATGAAACATGGAGTTACATATGTTTGAGGTAGTTGAGAAAAAATCACAGGAAGCTAATATAAAAGTTCTTGGTGTTGGTGGCTGTGGAGGTAATGCGGTAGACCATATGATTGAAAAAAATGTAATGGGTGTCGAATTTATGTGTATAAATACTGATCTTCAGGCACTAAAAAAGAGCCAAGCTAGTTCAATTATACAAATTGGTGAAATTTTAACTAAGGGTTTGGGAGCAGGCTCAAGGCCAGATACAGGTAAGCAGGCAGCAATAGATGATAGAGAAAAAATTATTCAAGCAATTGACGGTGCGGATATGCTATTTATCACTGCTGGAATGGGTGGCGGAACAGGTACTGGAGCTACTCCTGTTATCGCAGAAATTGCAAAAGATATGGGAATTCTTACAATTGCTGTTGTTACAAAGCCGTTTGACTTTGAAGGAAGTAGAAGTCAGGTTGCCAAAGATGGTATTAATGAATTGGTCAATTATGTTGATTCGTTAATAGTTATTCCAAATGAGAAATTGATGGGTGTGCTTGGTGAAGACGTTACATTCATCGATGCATTTGGTGCTGCTAATGATGTTCTTTTTAGCGCGGTTGCAGGCATAGCTGAAATCATTAACAGTCCTGGCCTTATAAACGTTGACTTTGCTGATGTGAAAACAGTAATGAGTGAAATGGGAATGGCAATGATTGGCTCAGGGTATGCTGATGGATCAGATCGAGCATTAATTTCTTCTAAAGCAGCTATGGCATGCCCACTTCTTGAGGACGTAAATTTAAATAATGCAAAAGGTATACTAGTAAATATTTCAGCAAGCCAAGATTTTAAAATGAAGGAATATTTTGAAATTATGAATGTAGTCAAGCAATATGCTGCAGAAGATGCAAATATTATAGTAGGTAATGTAATTGATGATTCTATCGCAAGCGGTATTAGAGTGACAATGGTTGCTACTGGATTATCAGTTGCTAAGGGTGAGTCTCCTGACCCAATAAATTTAACATCTCAATACAATTATGATGATTCAGAAACACCAGGTGAAGCAATCATCAAGGATGAAGATGAAGAGTTAAATGTATTTAGTAATAACTCGGAGGAAGCTCTCAACCAACCAAATAACTTTGGTGATGATGAATATGACATTCCAGCATATCTCAGAAAAAACAAATGATACTTCAGCGAACAATTACAAATTCAGTAAGTACCACAGGCGTAGGTCTTCATACAGGAGAAAAGGTAACTCTAAAACTTCATCCTGCCAACGAGGATCAAGGAATAATTTTTACTAGGAGTGATCAAGAGAGCCCAATACAAATTCAGGCATCTCCATTTATAATATCTGAAACTAAATTATGCACTACAATTGGTAATGATAAATTCAAAATTTCTACAGTTGAGCATATTATGTCTGCCCTATCTGCTTCCGGAATTGATAACATTATAATAGATGTTAATGGCTCAGAAATTCCTATAATGGATGGAAGCTCTATTGCATTTATTCATCTAATAAAATCTGCAATTATTAAAGAGCAAAAAAAACCCAAAAAATTTGTTGTAATTAATAAATTAATTGAAGTTAATGACGGAGATAAATTTGCTAAATTCGAACCTTACAAAGGATTTATAATTGATTTTATGATTGATTTTCCACATCCGGCTTTTGAAGATGGGGACAGCCATGTGGTTATAGACTTTTTTAAAGATTCATATATTAAAGATATTAGTAGAGCCCGCACATTTGGTTTTATGCAGGAGGTTGAGTATCTAAGAACAAATGGATTGGCAAGAGGAGGTTCACTTGATAATGCCATAGTACTTGATGAATATAGAATTATTAATGAAGATGGATTAAGGTATTCAGATGAGTTTGTAAGGCATAAGATACTTGATGCAGTTGGTGATTTATATATGTTGGGCAGCCCAATCATAGGAAAATTTACTGCATATAAATCTGGACATGAACTAAATAATAAATTGTTGAGAGCACTTGTAGAGAACCCGAAATCATGGTCATTAGACAATTTAGATATAAATGATATAGAAATGACCGAGCTAGCAAAAAATTACTTATCAATGGCCAATGAATTTAATAATGATAAAGTTGAAAAACTACAATGATTTTTATTCTCATACTGATTTTGCTATTAATTACTTTGGTTACACTCTGTGTGTTTTATGTAGTTTCTAAAAATAAAAAATATATATTTATTATTCGCTCAATTATGAACTACTCAATATATTTTGGTGTTTTCTTTGGTGTCATGTATTTACTTCTAAGGGTGGTGCGCTTTTAAGAGGATGAAAACAGTATCAATTTTTGGAGGTACAGGTTTTATTGGTTCAGAACTAATTGATCATCTTGCGAAAAAAAGAATTAATATTAATGTATTCACTCGAAAATCCAGTAAAGCAGAAAAATTTAATGATTTGCCAAGAGTTAAAATAATTGAGATAAATCAGTCAGTAGACATCTCTGAATTATTAAAAGATTCGGATATTGTTATTAATTTGGTTGGAATTCTTCATGAAACAAAATCACTTAAATTTTCATCTGTTCATAAGGATTGGGTAAATAAAATTGCTAAAGCTGCAAAAAAGGAAAATATAAGTCATTTTATTCATTTAGGAGCGCTTCAATCAACTAAGTATGCTCCAAGCAGGTATCTTAAATCCAAGTATGAGGCCGAAGAAGAGATAAAAAAAATTCTAAAAAAGCAACCATGGACAATTTTAAGGCCTTCAATTGTATTTGGAAAAGAAGATATCTTTATTAATCTTTTTAGAAAAATGATAGCTTATTTACCTATAATTTTAGTTGTATCACCAAATGCAAAATTTCAACCTATTTATGTAAAGGATTTAGTAGGGATAATTATTCAAAGTATGAATGACAATAAATCATATGGAAAAATATATAACATTGCCGGCCCCAAAGCATATAAGTTTATTGAAATTATTAAATTAATAGCAAAAACTGATAAAAAGAAGGTATTGATTGTGCCTTTGAATAAATTTTTTTCAAACATTATGGTTATGCTCATAGAGCTTCTACCATTCAAAATTATAACTAGAGATAATTTAAAATCTATGGAGCTTGATAATGTTACGGATATTAATGATGCATATCTCTTTAAATCACATTTTTTATCACTCCCAAGTTACCTTAGAAAGTAGATAGGTTAAAACAAATTATTATGAAAATATATTTAGTTGGCGGTGCTGTTAGAGATAAAATATTAGGGATTCCAGTAAAGGATCGGGATTACTTAGTTGTGGGTAGCACCCCTGAAGAAATGGTTGAATTGGGATACAAGCCTGTTGGAAAAGATTTTCCTGTATTTATACATCCTAGAACTAAAGAAGAATATGCGCTTGCAAGAACAGAAAAAAAGGTTGGCAAGGGCTATCATGGATTTAAATTTTATACATCACCTGATGTAACTCTTGAGGAAGACCTGAGTAGAAGAGATATTACGATAAATGCAATAGCCGAAGATGAGGATGGAAATATCTATGATCCATTCAATGGTAAGGACGATATAAAAAATAAAATTATTCGACATGTTACTGATGCTTTTATCGAAGATCCTTTAAGGGTACTCAGAGCATCGAGATTTGCAGCATTAGATGTTAAATTTAGAATCCAGACAGAGACATTTGAATTAATGAGTGCAATGGTCTTAAGTGGCGAGCTAAAGTCGCTGTCAGTAGAGCGCGTAGTTAAAGAGTTAAAAAAGGGATTACAAGGAAGAAATCCAGAAATTATGCTTCATTATCTCTGTGAGTGTGGTGCATTGAATGAAGTTTTCCTAGACCTTCCAAACCCAATGACTCCATCTTTTTCTAAAGACTTTGTTAGCGTAGGTTTAGCTATGAAGCAATCCTCAAAACCTTTGGAGGCTGAATCAAAATTGATTATGTTGCTACTGGTTTCATACTTTGGTAAACATTATCCAACTGAGTCTCATAAAATTTGGATAGAGAAACAAACATATTTATTAAAAGACTTAAAAATATCGAGCCTGTCAGTTAAAATATTTTGGAATATTATAGATGAAGAGCTAAACCTTAAAGAGTTTTTAACATTAAAAGTAGAAGATAAATTAGATTGTTTATATCGACTTGATTTTTTTAGGCGCCCAAATATTATTTCAGAGATTTTGAATATAATCACAGTATTTTATAAAGCATTTGAAATAAAGGCTTCAACATTTGAAGATCTTAATAAACTCCTAGTTCTTTTTTCTAATGAAATAAATCAATTAAAAATTAAGTTAGATACTTCAAAATCTGGGGATGAAATCAAGGAGTTTGTTTATCAGGAAAGGCTTTCATTGCTCAAAAAAATTAGTAATTAAAATAAATCACTGAGCCTAAATATTTTTTTATCAATATATTGGAATTCATCTTTCTTGTTGGTTAGCCAAATTGTAGATAATCCAAATTGTTTGGCAGTTTTAAGATTTTCTTTTACATCATCTACAAAATAAGCTTTATTTATATTATATTTTTTTAAAAATAAGCTCATAGAGTCTTCGTTTGGTTTTGGTCTAAAATTGGAGTCTTCGATAGTAAAAATCTCATCAAAATATTCTTCAATCTTACATATCTTCATAACTTGGTTAGTGTAATTTCTAGGTGCATTTGTGTAAATAATTTTCCTTCCCTTAATAAGTGAAAGAGTTTCCTTTAAGCATGGCATAGGAATAACATGCTCCTTAAAATTATTTATTGTATGGGTCTTTTTTAGAAAATCAATTGGATCTATATTGAAATTTTCAATTAAGCCCTGGAGTGTAGCACCATATTTATTCCAATACTGCTCTCTTAAAATACTGGCTTCTTTGATACTTATTTTGAAATTTGAGCTAATGTATTGATTCATTTTGTTATTTACAATCGGGAAAATTCTTGATTGTGCATCATGCAGTGTATTGTCTAGATCAAAAATCCAGGTAGAACTCAACTTATTGTGCTTTTATTAAAGTACCCACGCCTTGATCGGTTAATATTTCAAGTAGTAATGCATGCTCAACCCTACCATCAATTATGTGGACACTATTAACGTTAGTCTTTGCAGCTAGAAGCGCTGCTTGAATTTTTGGTAGCATTCCTCCTGAAAGAACTTCTTTTTTTATCAGGCTTTCGATTTCTTTTGGAACAAGTCCAGTTATTAGATTTTTTTCTTTGTCTAATACCCCTTTAGTATTTGTCATGAGCACTAACTTCTCAGCATTAATTACTTCTGCAAGTTTGCCAGCGACTAAATCTGCATTTATGTTGTACATTTTATTATCCTTACTAAAACCGATTGGCGATATAACTGGGATAATTCCGTGATCAGTAAGAGCCTCAATAAATAGTGGGTTAATACTCTCTATTTCACCAACATGACCAAGGTCTATGCTGCCGCTCTGTGTATTTTTTCTATCAACTATTAATTTCTTTGCTCTTATAAAGCCTAACGCTTCTTTTCGAGAGAGGCTATTTGCCTTACCCCCAATAGTTTTTATTAAATTTACTATCTCACTGCTAATTGATGTTAAAACTTCATAAACTACAGACATCGTTTCCTCATCCGTTATTCTCATTCCATTATAAAACTCACCTTTCTTACCTATCTTATCGAGGTTTTCATTTATCTGGGGACCACCACCATGAACAATCACTGGATTCATACCAACCAGTTTAAGTAATACAACATCTTTTGCAAATGAGTGCTTTAGATTCTCATCTATCATAGCGTTCCCACCATATTTGATGACAATAGTTTTACCAGAGAATTTTTTTATATAAGGCAATGCCTCGCTTAAAATTTTTGCTTTTTCATTTGGCGTCATTTTTTAGACCACATTGTATTTATTTCCAACATTTTATAGCTTTTTTGTGAAAAATTTTGAGTTTCGCTCAACATGGTAAATTTTTCTTCTTTCAGCGGGCATTGAATCTATATGAGTTTCGACAAAACCTTTTTCTTTAAACCAATGCTCAGACTGTGTTGTAAGAATAAAAGCATATCTAGAATTTATTTTTTTCTCACAATAATTCAATAATTTCATTCCAAAACCTTGTCTTTGGTAATTAGTGTGAATTGCAAAACAAGAAATTTCTGACATATTCTTGTATGGATATAGAGCAGCACACCCAATCAAATCATGATTATATTCAATAACAATAAAATTCTTTAAATCTTGCTCAATTTGCTCATTTGCTCTTGTTATTAATTTTCCATTCATACCTAATGGCTCAATAAGTTGATATATTGCTTTAACATCTTTGACTGATGCAGGCCTTATTTTCTCTAATGCATATTCAGTTAAAATCGTACCAGATCCTTTGTCCGTATAAAGCTCTTCAATTAATGAGCCATTAGTATTTCTATTAATAAGATGTATTTTTTCGACGTTTTGCTTAATAGCAAATAAGCTACTTTTGAGAATATTAAGGTCTTTATATGAAATATGTGCTGCATTCTCTGGTGAAGATTTTTTTTCAATATTTTGTATTAAATTTTTAGCTTTTTTAGTTGTCATTTCAGGGATTAATTCTCCTCTTTTATTGAGAACTCCATCTGAGTCTACAAAGTAGATAAGCTTATCTGCCTTAATAGAGCCAGCAATATAAGCTGCAGTTTGTTCGTAGGATAGATTAAATATTTCACCAACCGGTGAAAATCCTATTGGAGAAATAAGTACTATTTCGTTTTGAGATAGCTTGTCTAAAATTGCATTGTTATCGACTTTTCTGATCTGACCCGTATATTCCATATCAACGCCATCAATAACGCCTATAGGCTTGGCTGTTATAAAATTACCACTTGATACTTTAATATCGCTCCCTGCCATTGGTGACCCAGACATACTTGATGATAAGGTAGCTTGAATTTCAGTGTGAATTCGACCATTAACTTCAATGATATGTTCTAGCGATTGCTTATCAGTAACTCGTTGATTTCTAACTAAACGCGTTGGCTGTTTGGTGGCAATTAATTTATGATCAATATGAGGCCTAATACCGTGAATCAAAACAAGTTTAATATTCAACGAATGAAGTAAATTAATGTCGTGACTTATTTGTTTTAATTGCTCGTCTTTAAGAACCTCCGCACCAAAAGCAATTACAAATATTTTTTTATTAAATTGATAAATAAACTTTGCAGATAATCTAAAATGCTCAACAAATGAATTTCTTGGTCCACTCAGATCTTTTTGAAGAGGAGTTGAATCAAAAAATATTTGCGGAGACACATTGAGTGTTTTAGCTATTCTTTCAAGGAGGTCGACAGATATATTAATTTCACCCCGCTCAATGCGAGACAAGCTACTAGTATTTATTTCTACTTTTTTCGCTAATTGATTTAAAGTCAATTTTTGTTCTTTACGCAAAAATTTTATTATATCTGGTATTTTATTTTTAATATTTTGCATATATCGCAATTTTTATTTAATAAATACTATATTTTATACTAAATTTATCTAATTATGAAAAATCACCATATTTAAATTGTATTATCGATAAAATACTTAAGGGGGCTGTTTCTGTTCGAAGTATTCGGGGCCCTAGTTTTAAAGAGGTGTATTTATAACTATTAGCTAGCTTCAACTCCTCTTCTGAAAATCCACCCTCTGGCCCAATAAATATAATAATATTACCTTCATTTAGAGCCCCTAAATTTTCTATAGAAGCCTGACCGCTTGGAGTTAGAATTAATTTAAGAGTTTTTTTATTGAATTCATTTTTTTCTAGTGCCTTAGTGAAGGTTGTGGGTTTGTAAATTTTAGGAATTATAGATCTTCCAGACTGCTCACAGGCAGAAATTAATACTTGCTGCCAATGCGCTAGTTTCTTTTCTACCCTTGTTGCATCTAATTTTATAATACTTCGAATGCTATAAATTGGATGAATTTCATTTATTCCAAGTTCCGTCGCTTTTTGAATAATCCAGTCCATTTTCTCGTTCGTTGATAGTGATTGAACTAATGTTATTTTAATAGGTGATTCTGAATGATTCTTATTCTTTGCCTTAACATTTACTTGTAATCTTTTCTTTTCAATACTAATAACCTCAACTTCATAATCAAAACCATCTCCATTAAATATAATAAATCGCTCTTTAATTTTAACTCTAATTACCTGTAAGGCATGATGAGCTGTAGAATCATCTAAATAGATATTTTGATTTATTTCTAGCGTGTCTGGATGGTAAAATCGTTTCATAAGTTTAATTATGATACAGAATGGAGAAAAAATTTGGCAAGCTTAATAACACCATTATGTGAGTTCGGATGGAAGGCGAAAGATTTTAACCTACTTAGTACTGATGGAAGTTATTGGACACCATCTAAAGCTCTTGGTAAAAAGGGGCTCGTAGTTATGTTTATTTGTAACCATTGTCCATATGTTAAAGCCATATTGGATAGATTAATTATTGACATAGAAGAATTGAGTACAATTGGAGTTAATGCAATAGCCATTTCGAGTAATGATGTAGAGAACTATCCAGATGATTCTTATGAGAACATGCAAAAAATTTCATCAGAAAGGAATTTCAATTTCCCATATTTATTTGATGGTACTCAACAAGTAGCGAAAGATTATAATGCTATATGTACCCCTGATTTTTTTGGATTTAATCAACAGTTAGAGCTTCAGTATCGTGGTAGGTTTGATTCAACAGGAAGAGGAGAGCCTTCAGAAAGCTATGAGCGTGATTTATTTAATGCTATGAAACTTATAGCAAAAACAAATTCAGGGCCTGTTGAGCAGTTACATAGCATAGGCTGCTCAATAAAATGGAAGGAAATAAATCAGATTTAAAGTTTAGATACCTTGATTGAATGACCACTTTAGGGAATAATTTACTTTTTAGTTTAGCGCAACATATAAAAAAACATTTCATCCTATTTTCATTACTAGGATACAAGTTAATTTTGGGAGGCAACATGGCAACAAGACAAGATTTAGCAAATGCAATTCGGGCGCTATCAATGGATGCTGTACAAAAAGCAAGTTCTGGGCATCCAGGCGCACCCATGGGGATGGCTGAAATTGGAGAGGTTTTATGGAATCATCATTTAAGTCACAATCCAAATAATCCAGAGTGGGCAAATCGTGATCGCTTTATTTTGTCAAATGGTCATGGGTCGATGCTAATTTATTCTTTACTTCATTTGACAGGCTACGATTTACCAATGAAGGAAATAGAAAGTTTCAGACAGCTTCACTCAAAATGTGCAGGACATCCAGAATACGGATATGCACCAGGAATTGAGACAACAACTGGTCCATTAGGTCAAGGCATTAGTAATGGAGTAGGTTTTGCTATGGCTGAGAAGCTTATGGCAGATCAATTTAATAAACCAGGTCACGATATAGTGGATCATCATACATATGTATTTTTAGGTGATGGTTGCTTAATGGAAGGAGTATCTCATGAAGCATGTGCTCTTGCAGGGACTTGGGGCCTAGGTAAATTAATAGCACTCTGGGATGATAATGGCATTTCTATAGATGGTCATATTGAGGGGTGGTATACAGATGATACTGCTGGACGTTTTGAGTCATATGGATGGCACGCAATTCGTGATGTAGATGGACATGACCCTGAGGCAATTGATAAAGCAATTCAAGAAGCTAAAAAAGTAACAGATAAACCTACATTAATTTGTTGCAAGACAATTATTGGTAAAGGTTCTCCTAATAAATCTGGCTCACATGATTGTCATGGCGCTGCATTAGGTGAAGAAGAAGTTGCATTGGTTAGAAAAGAATTAGGTTGGGATCATCCACCATTTGTTATTCCTCAAGATGTATATGATGGCTGGGATCAAAAAGAAAAAGGTCATGCGAGGGAAGAGGAATGGAATAAGAAATTTGAAGCATATGCTCAAGATTTTCCTGAGCTAGCTTCTGAATTTAAGAGAAGAATGGTTGGAGAATTACCCGCTGACTGGAAAAAAATATCTGCTGGAATTATTCAGGATGCTAACGAAAAGGCAGAGAAAGTAGCTACCAGAAAAGCATCTCAGAATGTTATTACAGCGCTTGCTCCTGTTTTACCAGAATTTGTTGGGGGTTCGGCTGATTTAACGGGATCAAATTTAACTAGCTGTCCTAGTTTTCAGCATGTAAGTGGAGCTAAGGCAGGTAATTATATTTCATACGGCGTAAGAGAGTTTGGGATGGCTGCAATTATGAATGGCATTGCACTTCATGGGGGCTTAATGCCTTTTGGAGGTACCTTCCATATGTTTACAGACTATATGAGGAATGGTATGCGAATGGCTGCATTAATGAAGCAGCGTGTTATATATGTTTTGACTCATGATTCAATTGGACAAGGGGAAGATGGGCCAACCCATCAACCTATTGAAACAACATCAGGATTAAGATTTATACCTAATATGGAGGTTTGGAGACCATGTGATGCAACAGAAACTGCAACAGCATGGGTTGCAGGTATTGAAAATCAAGAAAATCCAACTAGCCTTGTACTAAGTAGACAAGGTATGGGATTCCATTCTAGAAGTGAAGATCAAATTGCTAATATTAAAAAAGGCGGTTACGTTCTATCAGATTGTGATGGAGATGCTAAAGTAATTTTGATTGCAACAGGTTCTGAGATAGATCTAGCTGTGGGTGCCCAAGAAGTATTAAAGGAAGAAGGTATTAATGCGCGCGTCGTTTCTATGCCTTGTACGCAAGTATATGATCGTCAGGATAAAAATTATAAAGATAGCGTTCTTACGCCAGGCATTAAGAGAGTATCAGTAGAGGCAGGTGTAACAGACTATTGGAGAAAATATGTTGGTCTAGATGGAGCTTGTGTAGGTATAGATAGCTATGGCGAATCTGCACCAGGAAAAGCTGTTTTTGAACATTTTGGCTTTACTGTTGATAATGTGGTTACAACAGCTAAATCGATCCTATAGTTTAAAAGTTATATAAATTAATATTACAGGACCCAAATTAAGTTATCTTTAGTTATAAGGTAATTTATTTTAATGGGTCCCGTAAATTTCTTGAAGGAACAGAATGTCAATTAATATAGCTATTTCTGGTTTTGGTAGAATAGGTCGCTTGGCCCTAAGAGCCGTTTATGAAACGAATCGACAAGAGGACATTAAGGTTGTTGCCGTTAACTGCAGTCGTGGTGATGTCAAAAGTAATGCACACTTATTAAAATATGATACTGCTCATGGCAGATTTAATGAGAAAGTTGAGGTTGATAAAGATGCATTTATTATCAATGGCGATAGAATTCAGTATTTAAATACAAGAAACCCAGAAGAATTAGACTGGAAGAAATATAATGTTGACCTTGTACTAGAATGCACAGGAGCTTTTAGAAGCAAAAAAACATGTCAAGTGCATCTTGATAATGGAGCTAAGAAAGTATTAATTTCAGCGCCCGGTGAGGAAGATATAGATGCGACAATTGTCTATGGTGTTAACCATCAGGAATTAAAATCATCTCATCAAGTTGTTTCAAATGCATCATGTACTACAAATGGATTAGCCCCGATCCTAAAAGTGATTCAGGATCAATTAGGAATCGAAAGAGGTCTGATGACGACTATTCATTCGTATACCAATGATCAGGCATTACTTGATAATATGCATTCTGATATTCGTCGAGCTCGATCAGCAGCTGCATCTATGATCCCTACAAAAACAGGTGCTGCCTCAGCCATAGGCCTGGTTATACCAGAATTGAAGGGTAAGTTAGATGGTGTGGCCATAAGAGTGCCAACTACAAACGTATCGATTGTTGATTTGACTCTTAATACTCGGGAAAAAGTAAGTAAAGATGATTTAAACAAATTAATGAAAAATGCCTCAGAAAATGAATTTAAAGATATTTTAGTTTATAACGACGAACCATTGGTGTCAGTAGACTTTAATCATACCGAAGCTTCTTGTTTTTTTGATGCAACCTTAACTAAGGTATCTGCAAATGGTAAGTTAGTAAAAGTTTTTAGTTGGTATGATAATGAGTGGGGTTTTAGTTGTCGTATGCTAGATACAGCGTTAGCAATGATGAGTGCAAAGTAATATAACTCGCTATGAACCAAATTACCGATTTCAACATTAAAGACAAACGAGTCTTTATAAGGGCTGATTTAAATGTTCCGATGCGTTCGGGTAATATTTCATCAACAAACAGAATCCAAGCATCCCTCCCAACAATTAAATATGCTCTTAAATCTGGTGCAAAAGTGATGATCACTTCTCATTTAGGTCGGCCTGAAGAAGGCTACTTTAATGAAGAAGATTCGCTTGCTCCTGTCGCACATTATTTAAGTCAAATATTAGATATGAAGATTCCGCTTATCAAAGACTGGACAATTAAAGAGTTTACTGTCGAATCAGGTGAAATGGTGGTGCTAGAAAATTGTAGATTTAATGTAGGTGAAAAAGAGAATGATACCGTGCTTTCAAAAACCTATGCAGATTTAACAGACATTTTTGTTATGGATGCTTTTGGCACAGCTCATAGAAAGCAAGCTTCTACCTATGGAATCGCTGAATTTTGTCCTCAGGTATGTGCTGGTATGCTATTTGCAAAGGAACTTGAAGCCCTAGATAAAGTTATGTCTATACCAAAATCTCCTATGGTAGCTATCGTTGGTGGTAGCAAGGTCTCTACAAAACTTAAAGTTCTGGATAGTCTTTCAGATAAGGTAGATCAGTTAATTTTGGGTGGAGGTATAGCTAATACTTTTTTGAAGGCACAAGGTTATAATATCGGCATGTCGCTTTGTGAAGATGAATTTATTCCTTCAGCTAAAAAGATTATTCAAAAACTTGAATCTAGAGGAGCAACGCTCCCAGTAGTGACTGATGTGGTATGTGGAAAAAAATTTCATGAAAATGAGGTGGCTGTAGTTAAGAATATCAAGAATTTAGAATCAGATGATATCATCTTTGACTTGGGTCCAATCTCAATGATATCTATAACTAAAAAGATTAAGCAAGCTAGGACTATTTTATGGAATGGACCCATAGGTGTCTTTGAATTCAAACAGTTTTCTAAAGGTACTGAAACCCTAGCTCTTGCTGTTGCAAATTCGATGGCATTTTCATTGGCTGGAGGAGGCGATACTATTGCTGCTATTGAGGCTTTTGGGATGGAAAAAAATATTTCATATGTATCTACTGCAGGCGGTGCATTTCTTGAGTTTGTCGAAGGTAAAAAATTACATGCTATTGAAATTTTAGAGAGACGGACGGGTTAAGCTTTGACCCTTTTACAAACAAATCTAAAAAGCTTATCTCTTCTTCATCAGGGTAAGGTTCGAGATATTTATAATATTAGCGATGAGAAGATGTTAATTGTCACCACAGATCGTTTGTCTGCATTTGATGTAATTATGAATGAACCCATACCGAATAAGGGAAGAGTCTTGACACAGATGTCTAGCTTTTGGTTTAAGAGACTTAATGGTATCGTTTCAAATCATCTTCTGGATGATGATCCTACAAGCTTTGTATCTAAGGATGAAGTTCGACATATTCAAGATCGATCAATTGTGGTTAAGAAACTTAAGCCTATTCCAATCGAAGCTATTGTCAGGGGATATTTGGTTGGAAGTGGTTGGAAAGAATATCAACAAGATGGTACTATCTGCGGTATTAAATTACCAATAAACTTACAACAAGCATCAAAGTTAGATGCACCAATCTTTACACCCTCTAGTAAGGCTAAAGTAGGAGACCATGATGAGAATATTTCATTGGCTGAATATTACGCTTTAATTGGTAAAGATTTGGCAGACCAGATTATTAAAATTAGCCTATCACTTTATAAGGTAGCATCAGACTTTGCAGAGTCTAAAGGTATTATTATTGCCGACACAAAGTTTGAATTTGGACTAGATTCCAATGGTAAGATTCATTTGATAGATGAAGTTCTAACCCCTGACTCTTCACGTTTTTGGCCAAAAGATAAGTATCGGCTTGGTATATCCCCACCCAGTTATGACAAACAGTATGTTAGGGATTGGCTGGAATCTTCACATTGGAATAAGTTGCCCCCAGCTCCTGTATTGCCGAAAAAGGTTATTACTAACACAGCTGATAAGTATCTAGAGGCGTACACTCAATTAACTGGTCAATCACTATAATTTAGATAAAAAAACCTACCATTAGGTAGGTTTTTTGTTAAAAACTTTTATTACGTCAGAACAGGAAGAACTGGAACAATTAATAATGCGACAATATTAATAATCTTGATTAATGGATTAATCGCAGGACCTGCAGTATCTTTATATGGATCACCTACAGTATCGCCAGTTACTGAAGCCTTGTGAGCCTCTGAACCTTTTCCACCGTGGTTTCCATCTTCAATATATTTTTTAGCATTATCCCATGCCCCACCACCGGTACACATTGAAATAGCTACGAATAGACCTGTAATAATTGTACCCATTAGTAATCCACCTAGCGCTTGAGCTCCCAGGAAATAACCAACTAAAATTGGAACAGCTACAGGAAGTATGGACGGAATAACCATTTCTTTAATTGCAGCAGTAGTTAATAAATCAACTGCTCTTTCATAATCAGGCTTACCTTTTCCAGTCATAATTCCTTTGATAGTCTTAAACTGTCTTCTTACTTCTTCAACTACTGAAGCTGCAGCACGACCAACTGCTTCCATAGCCATAGCTGCGAATAAGAAAGGAATTAGACCCCCAATAAAGAGACCAATAATCACCATTGGCTCACTCAAACTAAAGGTAATATTATGTCCATACTCTGTCAATTTATGAGTGTAGTCAGCAAATAATACTAATGCAGCTAAGCCAGCTGAACCAATAGCATAACCTTTAGTCACTGCTTTCGTTGTATTACCAACTGCATCAAGTGGGTCAGTAATATCTCTTACATTTTGTGGAAGGCCTGACATTTCAGCAATACCACCAGCATTATCTGTAATAGGACCATAGGCATCAAGTGCAACAATAATACCCGCCATACTCAACATAGATGTTGCAGCAATAGCAATACCATAGAGACCACCATACTCATATGAAGCATAGATAGCAGCACATACTGATAAAACTGGTAAAGCTGTTGATTTCATTGAGATACCGATACCAGCAATTATGTTTGTTGCATGCCCTGTTTCAGAAGCTTTAGCTATATGCTTAACAGGCTTATATTCAGTTCCAGTATAGTATTCTGTAATTCCTACCAATAAAGCTGTAAGTACAAGCCCTACAACGGCTGAGTAAAAAAGATTAATGGCTGGAGTAATTTCACCATTAATAGTAATACCTTCCGGGAACATACTTAAAGTTACGTAATAAAATGCAACTGCAGATAAGATACCTGCTACTGCAAGTCCTCTATAAAGCGCTGGCATAACGTTTGTCATTTTGGCATTGGCTCTAACGAAGAAACAACCAATAATTGATGCCACGATTGAAACAGCCCCAAGCATTAGAGGATAAAGCACACCATTGGCGTCGGATACCATCAATGTACCTAAAACCATTGTAGCAATAATTGTAACTGCATATGTTTCAAATAAGTCAGCTGCCATACCAGCACAATCACCAACGTTATCACCAACGTTATCTGCGATCACTGCAGGGTTTCTAGGATCGTCTTCAGGAATTCCTGCCTCTACTTTACCTACAAGGTCAGCACCTACGTCAGCACCTTTAGTGAATATACCACCACCTAATCTAGCAAAGATCGATATTAGTGACGAACCAAACGCTAATCCTATTAGAGGGTTTAAGGCTTTGGTAGTTGATATTGATGAGCCACCAAGGTATTCATAAAATCCTGCTACACCTAATAGACCAAGACCAACAACTAACATACCTGTAATAGCTCCTCCTTTGAAGGCAACATCAAATGCTTGTGGCAAACCCTTTGTTGCTGCTTGAGCAGTTCTAACATTTGCACGAACTGAAACATTCATACCAATAAAGCCACAAGCACCAGAAAGCACAGCTCCAATAATGAAGCCAATAGAAGTAGCTGGGTCAATAAATTTCCATATAAGTGCAGCTAAAATAATACCGACAACTGCAATAGTTTTGTATTGACGAGCAAGGTATGCTGAAGCTCCTTTTTGAATAGCTTCGGCAATACTCTTCATTTTTGAGTTTCCAGCAGGTAGACCAATAATCCATTTTGACATTAATGCACCATAGAGAATTGCAAGAATCGCAGCTCCTAGGGCAATTTGAACTACAGATAATTCAGATATTGACATATTTCCTCCAATTAATAGGGACTTAAATTTAAAAGGCTCTTAAGAGCTTTAGAAATAAAAAAGTGAGATTATACCTTTTTTAATATAACTGTAAAAATATATTTGTTAAACCTTGAAATTATTAGCATTATTAGTGTTTGAGCATCATCACAAAGCCTATTAAAATTAAAAGACATGCAAACCCCCTTCGAATATTTTTATCAGAGATTTTCTGGAGCCAGTCGGCAGATAATTTAACAAAAATTAAACTTGGGATAGTTAGAAATATAATCGCTGGAATATAAATAGGCCCCAACATAGATCCTTGATTATTAGATGATGTAGGTCCCCAGGACAAAAGTATTGCAAAAGATGAGCATAAACCTATAAATAAACCTAGGCAGCTTGCAATACCGATAGACATTTTAATAGAAATACCTTTTGAAGTTAAGTAAGGAACAAATAAAGTGCCACCACCGATGCCTATTAATCCAGAAATAGATGAAAAACATAAACCAATTAAATTACTATGACCAAAAGGTATAGTTATTTTTTTTTGCAATACAATTCGTGGAAATAAAATCTTATATGCAGCTAAAAATGCATAAATAATAAAAGTGTAACGAATAAACTCTATTGGGATTTGGGGAAGATAGAATCCGATTAATGATGCGCCTATAACAACTCCAAAAATAAATTTTTTAACAATATTCCAGTCAATATTTTTATTTAAGTGATGAGATAATGTGCCAATAAAACCACTGAGGATTATTGATGTTAAGGAGCTTGCAATCCCAGTAAGTAATGCATCATCAAAAGAATAATCATGAAATCCTATTAGGGTATAGGTAACAACTGGAACAATAAATAATCCCCCTCCAATCCCAAACATACCAACAAGTGACCCAATAAAAATTCCTATTACCATTAGTAAAAAAAATTCAACCATTTCTAGATTTAATTATTTTCTTTAAGGTAGTTTTTAGGGGGGAATCATTAATTGAATCAATCAAATTACTAATTTTATTGATTGGATAACTAGGCTTAAACTTCAGATTTTTATCAATTTTTATGTTTTGGATAATAATTTTTACTTTAATTTTATTAAGTAAATTACTTTGCTCTGAATTTTTATTAATTGCATCGAGAATCTTATTTTCATAAAGTTTTAGCTTATGAGCTACAACATTAGATTTAACTTCTACAATAAGGGTTTTACCGACATGATTTTTAATGCGAACCAATGAAACTAGCTTGTCTGGAATAGAGGCGCTCATTTGTTTTTGAAGTAATTCAAGATGCTTTTTTCTTTTATTTATTTCTAAAAAAAATCTGCTTTGAAATAACTTTTTGATAGGTTCCATACTATAATGCTACATTATTTTATAAATATTTACGTTTAATGAGAATTCTTTATCTAGGTAAAAATCCAAGAAAACCAAAAGCTTTAGGTATCAATGCGATCTTATTAATTTTATTTCTTTTTGTGTGGTTGAATATTGCACTAACATATTTATACATAGAATATAAAAAAAAGACATTTATAGAAGCCTATGAAGATAATCGAATTCGATCTCAAAGTAATTTAAATTCCGGAGATATAGATTACGCTAATAATTTAAGGACTTACGCTGATCAAATGGGTGAGCTATATTCTAGAATAATACGTATTGATTCTCAGACAGAAAGACTTCAAGAAATCTTAAAAAAACAGATAGTTGGCAAGGACAAAGTACCAAAGCTTAATGAAAAAAAAGAAAAATTACCTGAAAAGATCTCTAAGAATAATAACTTAACAGGTAATCATCTTAAAAAAGAAATTACAAAACTAATGGCAAAAGTAGAGGTTAGAGAGGAGCTTTACAATACTATGGAATCTATCTTACTAAAACAATCAGTTCTAAAAGATACGCTTCCATCGCTTAAGCCTGTTAATATACCATGTTGCTCATCAAGGTATGGATGGCGTAATGACCCAATACTAGGTATACGTAAATTTCATGAAGGTATAGATTTTTCAGCTGCACATGGAGAGGAAATCAAAGCTACCGCAAGTGGCATAGTTATTGAGGCAGGGCGGGCTGTTGATTATGGGAAATACGTAAAAATAAAGCATGGAGGTGGCCTTGAAACACGATATGCACATGCTTCTAAGCTATTAGTAAAAACTGGTGATCTGGTATCTAAGGGAGAGGTTATTGCCCTTGTTGGTAATACAGGTCGATCAACTGGTCCCCATTTGCACTATGAAATAAGGTTTAAGGGTAATTCATTAGACCCTCTTAAATATCTAAAAAAATAAAATTATGCTAAAAAAAATTATACAAAATTTATTTGGAAGCCGTAATCAACGACTTTTAAAAGAGTACTCAAAGAAAGTAAATAAGGTTAATGATCTGGAACCATTAATTAAGAAACTAAAAGACGAGGACTTTAAGAAGAAAACTGCTGAGTTTAGAAAGCGGATAAAGAGTGGTGAGTCATTAGATGAATTATTAATTGAGATTTTTGCATATGCACGTGAGGCCAGTGTCCGTTCATTGGGGATGCGTCATTTTGATGAGCAATTAATGGGTGCTATGGCGCTTCATGAAGGCAAGATTGCAGAGATGAGAACTGGAGAAGGTAAAACACTCGTTGCAACTCTATCGGTTTATTTAAATGCATTAGCTGGAAAAGGCGTTCATGTTGTAACTGTTAATGATTATTTAGCAAAAAGAGATGCTGAGTGGATGGGGGTGCTTTATAAATTCTTGGGGTTAACTGTAGGGATTAACCTTTCAAAAATGCCAGTTGAGGCTAAAAAACTTGCATATCAAGCAGATATTACATATGGAACTAATAATGAATTTGGCTTCGATTATCTAAGAGATAATATGGTTTATAGCAAAGATGAACGTGTTCAGCGTCCACTCCAATACGCAGTTGTTGACGAAGTTGATTCTATTCTTATTGACGAAGCTAGAACTCCATTAGTTATTTCTGGACAAGCTGAAGACAATATTGATTTATACGAAAAAATTAATAAGATTGTCCCTAGCCTCAAACGACAAAAAACTGAAGAAGGTACTGGTGATTTTTGGATTGATGAAAAAGGGAGCCAAGCTATTCTTTCAGAAAAAGGCCATGAAAAAACTGAAAGCTTACTTGTAAAGATGGGTATTTTGGAAAAAGATTCAAATCTTTATGACGCAGCTAATATCAGTTTAATTCATCATGTCAGCTCTGCATTAAAAGCCCATTACTTATTTATTAAAGATAAGGATTATGTTGTAAAGGATAGTCAAATTACAATTGTAGATGAATTTACAGGAAGAATGATGCCTGGAAGAAGGTGGTCAGATGGTCTTCATCAGGCAGTTGAGGCGAAGGAATCCGTTAAAATTCAGAGAGAGAACCAAACTCTCGCCAGTATAACATTTCAAAATTACTTTCGTATGTATTCAAAGCTGTCAGGTATGACAGGAACAGCTGACACAGAAGCATTTGAGTTTAATGAAATTTACGGGCTAGAGACAGTTATTATTCCGCCACATCGACCAACAGTCCGTATTGATAAAATGGATAAAATATATCGAACGTCAGACGAAAAATTTAATGCTGTTATTGATGATATTCAAAATTGTCACAAACGCCAACAACCTGTCTTAGTTGGAACAACTTCTATTGAAAACTCTGAGCTAGTTTCAAAGCTCTTAAAAAAAGCAAATTTAGAACATAATGTATTGAATGCAAAACAGCATGATAAAGAGGCAGATATTATAGCTCAGGCAGGTAAGCCAGGTATGGTTACCATAGCTACAAATATGGCTGGTCGTGGAACTGATATTGTTCTGGGCGGAAATATTGAACCATATATAAAAAAAATAGAGAATCCTAATCATATCTTTAAGCAGGTAAGCTCCAAAGGGGAAGATTTTAAATCTAGAGCTAAATACGATAAAAAGTTCAGTGACGATAAAAAAATAAGACTAAAAAAAGAGATAACCGAAGATTGGAAAGAAAAACAAAAGACAGTTATTAGTGCTGGAGGACTTCATATTATTGGAACTGAAAGACATGAGTCTCGAAGGATTGATAACCAATTAAGAGGGAGAGCTGGAAGGCAAGGAGACCCAGGATCTAGTGCATTTTATTTGTCTTTAGAAGATTCACTTTTAAGAATTTTTGCATCTGATCGTATTGCCTCCGTTATGGATAAACTAAATATGCCAAAGGATGAAGCTATTGAGCATAACTGGGTAAGCCGATCCATAGAAGGCGCCCAAAGAAAAGTTGAAGGAAGAAACTTTGATATAAGAAAACAGCTTTTAGAATTTGATGACGTCCCTAATAATCAAAGAAAAGTAATTTATGAGCAACGTAATGACATATTAGACAGCGAAAATTTAATAGAGCCTGTGAATAATATACTAGAAGAAGTTTTAGAAGAAACTGTATACGAATATATTCCATTAGAGAGCACTGAAGAAGCATGGGATATTGCTGGTCTTAAAAAGAGAATGCTAGCTGATTATTTAGTCGATTGTAATGTAAGTGATTGGCTAAAAAAAGAACCAAATATACCAATTGATGAAATTGCAAAAAGAATAAAAGAAATAGGTATAAATAACTATCGCGAAAAAGAAAAAGTAGCAGGTCAAGAGGCGGTTCATCATTTTGAGAGATCAGTCATACTTCAAATATTTGATCATCATTGGCGAGCTCATTTATCTTCCCTAGATCATTTGAGACAAGGTGTAGGATTAAGAGCGTATGGAGGAAAAGACCCAAAGCAAGAATTTAAAAAAGAAGCATTTTCCTTATTTGAACAATTACTTACTACTATTAAATTTGAGATTACTCGTGTACTTATGTTGGTTCAAGTTAAGAGTGAAGATGAATCAGATGGTATTGATAAAAAGAAAAATGAGTTAAATAAATCAAGCCCCTCGAATAAATCTAATGATGAAGATAATCCTGTAGTACCGGTAGACAGAAATGAACCCTGTCCATGTGGAAGTGGAGAAAAGTATAAGCATTGCCATGGAAATATAGATCCAAACATAAAAGTAGGAAGAAATGAACCCTGTCCATGTAGAAGTGGAAAAAAGTATAAGCATTGCCATGGAGGTTTAGCATAATGGCTAATGAAAAAATAAAAGAGATTAATTCTCCATGTGTGGGTATTTGTCAGTATAACAATGAAGAGTTTTGTATAGGGTGCTTTAGAACTGCAGAAGAAATTTCACAATGGACAATAATTAAAGATGATGAAAGAGAAAGAATTATGGGTGAGCTAGATACTAGGATGAAAAAACTTTTTTAGATTTATTTTTGTACTCACATAAGTTGGAGATAATACAGCTAGAACAGTTTGGATTTTTCGCCTTACATATGTACCTCCCATGTAAGATTAAAAGATGATGAGCATCAACCAAATATTCTTTTGGTGTTAATTTAGTTAATCGATCTTCAACTTCCAACGGACTGTTTCCAGCAGCAAGATTGATTCTGTTAGCTAGCCGAAAAATATGAGTATCAACGGCAATAACAGGATCACCAAAAATAGTATTTAATATTACATTTGCAGTTTTACGACCAACCCCTGGTAAGCTCTCTAAAATAACGCGGTCATGAGGTATAGCACCATCATAGTTCTTATCAATAAACTTACTGGTTAGAAAAATATTTTTTGCTTTAGTTTTATACAGACCTATATTATTGATATAACTCTCAATAGTCCTAACTGATAAATTGCTTAGTTCTTTTGCAGAACTAGCAGCATTAAATAATTTTCCTGTAGCTTTGTTCACTGATATATCAGTTGCTTGAGCAGACAATATTACTGCTATAAGTAATTGAAATGGACTGTTATATATAAGCTCTGTTTTTGCATCGGGGTTAGATTGTTTTAGAAGTGAAAATATTTCAATTCGTTTTTTAGAATTCATTTTTTTTTATTCTTTCAAGAGCTTCTGAGATAGACTTCCTTTTTTCATTTATTAATCTCGATTTTTTACTAGAGGAAGCGAGTAATTTTCTTTTAGCATTAGATTCATTTTTATCTCGTTCAATTCTATTTATTCTAAATTCATATCTAGATCTAGCTTGATTAGATTTTCTGCGGGAAATTATTTGGTTGCCATTACCTTCTTTTATAGGAAGCATTTCAATACAATCAACCGGACATGGATTCAAACATAGCTCACATCCAGTACACTCATCTTCAATGATGGTATGCATTTTTTTTGTTGCTCCTAATATTGCATCAACTGGACATGCCAAAATACATAAGGTACAACCAATGCATGCTTCTTCGTCTATGAGTGCAACAGATATTGGTTTAGTAATTCCATGTTTTTTATTTAGTGGTTTGAAATCAACCTCTAATAATTTCGCAATGTTTTTAATTCCCTCTTCCCCACCAGGCGGACATTGATTTATATCAGCCTCACCTTTAGTAATTGCAATTGCATAGGGCTTACAACCAGAGTAATTACACTGACCACATTGTGTCTGTGGGAGTATAGAGTTAATTTTTTCAACAATATTTTCAGACATGCTGACATGGTAATTGCTTTTTATAAAAAAAGCATCGATGAATGAATTTATATTTAAAGTATAATAATCAATATACTGAAATTAGTATTTAAATTTTTATAATAAAATCTAGTTTGATTCGAGAAATACTTATGGAAGATTGGCAGGAAGGCGAAATAATTGAAAATATAAAATGGACAAGCAATCTTGCTTCCATGAAAATTAAAGCAAATATAATGCCGCACCAAGCTGGTCAGTTTACAAGAATTGGTTTAATGATTAATGATGAGTTAGTTACTAGGTCATATTCATATGCAAGTTCTCCTCAGGATGAATTGCTTGAAATTATTTATATAAATATTCCAAATGGAGTCTTATCTCCAAAATTACATCAAATGAAAAAAGGAGATAAAATTCAAGTGATGAAGCAGGCTATTGGCTACTTCACATTAGATGAAGTTCCGGACGGGGAAAATCTATGGATGTTAGCAACCGGAACAGCCCTTGGAGTATTTTTATCACTTTTAAAGACACCATTGCCGTGGAAGAGATTTAAGCAAATCGTATTAGTTCATGGGGTAAGGTATCAAAATGAATTAATTTATCAAGATCTTATTGAAGAGTTAAAAAAACAATATCCCAATCAATTAATATATATTCGGTCTGTTACTAGAGAAAAGGCTGTAAATTCTTTTAATTATAGAATTCCTAGAGGAATTGAATTAAAAGAATTTCAGAATTACGCCAATATTGAAATTAATGAGAGCTCACAATTTATGTTGTGCGGAAATCCAGAAATGATTAAGGAAACTTCAACAGCCTTGAGTAGTTTTGGCTTAAAAAAAAATAGAAGAGCAAGCCCTGGCAATATTACTGTTGAAAGATACTGGACATAATTTACATTTTTGAATATATGGGGCCACTTCCACCTTCAGGGGGAACCCAATCTATATTCTGTGTTGGATCCTTTATATCGCATGTTTTGCAGTGAATACAATTCTGACTATTTATTTGTAACTTGACGTCATTACCCTCTTGTAATATTTCATAGACGCCTGCTGGGCAGTATCTCTGCTCTGGAGAGTTATATATTTTATAATTTAGGTTTATAGCAATATTTTTATCTATCAGTTTGAGATGGCACGGTTGATTAGATTCATGTCCAATATTACTTAAGCTGATCGAACTTAATTTATCAAATGTAAAAATATCATCTGGTTTTAAATAGTTAATTGGTTTGGATTTATTAATGTCTATAAGAGTTTCATGGTCAGCTTCTTTATGATGTAGAGTCCAAGGCAAGTTAACTTTATATGATGCTAGCCACATCTCAATTCCACCAAATAGCATTCCTAATATTGTTCCGTATTTTGATATTAATGGCTTAATATTTCTGACTGAATTTAAATCCTGCCATATCCATGAATCTCTAATTTTTCCTGTGTACTGCTCTAATATCTTATCTTTAATTTTTTCTGGTTTCAAAATTGCATCAACACAAGCCTCCGCACCTAATATTCCAGATTTCATTGCATTATGAGTTCCTTTTATTCTGGGAACATTAACCATCCCTGCGCTACATCCAATAAAGGCGCCACCTGGAAAAACTAATTGTGGCCATGATTGAATGCCCCCTTCATTAATCGCTCGTGCACCATAATTTATTCTTTTTGCACCGGTTAATAGCTCTTTAATTTTAGGATGAGTTTTAAAGCGCTGAAATTCATCAAACGGAGAAAGATATGCATTTGAATAATCTAGGTGAACTACAAAACCCAGAGATACCAAATCTTCATCATAATGATAGGTAAAAGATCCACCGCCTGTATCATTATTAAGAGGCCAGCCCAAACTATGTTCAACAAGGCCAGGTTGGTGTTTATTTTTATCTATGCGCCATACTTCCTTGAACCCTAACCCATACTTTTGTGGGTCACTATTCTTTCTTAAATTTAATTTTTTTTCAATAATCTTTGTAATTGACCCTCTAGTTCCTTCTGCAATAAGTGAATATTTAGCATGAATTTCAATACCTGGTACATAATTACTTGTTTCATTGTTATCAGAGTCTCTACCCATATCTCCTGTTGTAATTCCAATTAATTCTTCACTAGAATTAAAGATGGGCATTTGAGCACTAAATCCAGGGTAAATTTCAACTCCAAGATTCTCCGCTTCTTTCGAAAGCCAACCGCATAGGTCTCCTAAACTAACTATGTAATTTTCTTTGTTACTCATTATTGGAGGCATCATCCAGTGGGGTATATCCAAACTATTTTTTTCACTAAATATATTAAATCTATCTTTAGATACTTTAGTATTGAGAGGAGCACCTTTTTCTTTCCAGTCAGGAATTAGCTCAGTTAGAGCAATTGGATCAATAACTGCACCTGATAATATATGAGATCCAACTTCTACTCCCTTCTCAACAAGACAAACACTTATTTCTTTATTTTCCTTAGCTGCAAGTTGTTTAATTTTTATGGCTGCAGAAAGACCTGCTGGCCCACCACCAACTATTAAAACATCATATTCCATTACGTCACGTTCAATTGTCATAATAACCTTATATACCTATAGGTAAGTTGATTTGATCACTTCGCTCTAAACCAGCAGTCATATCGTTACACATTATTAAAAACTGTTTTATACCATTAGCCTGATATTTGCTCTTTGGCCATAAAAAATAAAAATAACGATCTAATTTAATATTCTTAACATCTAAAGCTACTAAGTTACCCCTCTTAAATTCATCTTTAAGTGCAAGTCGAGATATGCATCCAATTCCAATACCTGACTCAACTGCACGTTTTATAGCTTCGGTATGTTCTAATTCAAGTCTTATAGTCATATTTTTTTGATTTTTGCCAAAAACCCGATCAAATGTTTCCCGAGTACCAGACCCCTTTTCCCTAAGAACCCATGCTTGCTTGTATAATTCATCAATATTAATGTTTTTTTCCTTGGCAAGAGGGTGATCAGGAGCACTAAAGATTGCAAGTTCATCTGCTATCCAAGGCTTCACTTCTATATCTGGATGATCACAATCGCCTTCAATCATTCCAAGGTCTAACTCATTATTTATAATTTTTTGGATAATAGTTTTAGTATTTTGTACTTGCAGCTTTATATTGCTTCCTGGGTAAGTTTGTAAAAATTTTGCAACTAATAAATTAGTCAGATAATTTCCAATGGTTAAAGTTGCACCAATATTTATTTCTCCTAACCCAGCAAGCCCTGAAAGTTCAGATTCTATTTCCTTTGCTCTATCGAGCAACTCTATAGCTTTAGGTAACAGTTTTTTTCCAGATTCGTTGATGCTAAGAGATTTTCCAATACGATCAAATAGCTGCAGTCCAAATTGACGCTCAAGCTCCCCAAGTGAGGTACTTGTTGCAGATTGTGATAAATGTAACAACTCTGAAGCTTTAGAAACACTATCTAGGCGACTTATAGCTACAAAAATTTCTAATTGTCTTAGTGTGTATCTCATAATTTTATAGTTTATTATGCTTATCTATTTTACTGATATATTATACAGATAATCAATGAGATAAAAACTACATCAGGATGTATAATCGACGCTGCTTAAGATATAGATAGGTAATTAAAAAATGAAAATATTAGTTGCAATCAAAAGAGTCCAAGATTACAACATAAAAGTTCGCCCTAAATCTGATGGTTCTGACGTTGATCTGGAAGGCGTTAAAATGGGTGTTAATCCATTTGATGAAAATGCGATTGAAGAAGCTATTCGCCTTAAGGAAGAAGGTTTTGCTTCAGAAATAGTTGGAGTATCTATAGGGTCAAGCCTAAGTCAAGATGTACTTAGACAGTCATTGGCTATGGGTGTAGATAGAGTAATTTTAGTTGAAGCAGAAGAAGTGTTACAACCTTTGGCAGTGGCGAAAGTATTAAAAAAAGTTGTAGAAAAAGAAAAACCTGATTTAATTTTATTAGGTAAATTAGCATTGGATAGTGACGCAGGACAGACTGGTCAAATGTTAGCGGGCTTATTAAATTGTAGCCAAGCTACATTTGCTTCTTCTATTGAGATTAAAGATGGTGAAGTTTTTATTACAAGGGAGGTTGATGGAGGTACTGAATCAATAGTAACTAAAACCCCAACAGTTTTAACAGCTGACTTGAGACTTAATGAACCAAGATTTGTAAAACTTCCAAACTTAATGATGGCAAGAAAAAAACCTATTGAAACAATTAAAGTTGATGATTTAGGGGTAGATGTTTCCTCTAGATTAAATACAATTAGCGTTTCTGAGCCTCTACCTAGAAAAGAAGGCATAAAAGTTAAAGATGTTAAAGAGCTATTACAAAAATTAAATGATATTGAGGGGCTTAAGATATAAATACTTCTACAAAAATTTTAATTTTAGCTGAACATGATGGCAAGCAGCTAAATGATGCAGTTTTGAATGCTGTTGGATCAGCGCAAATTTGGAATGGATCTATTGATATCCTTATAGTTGGTGAAGGAATTGATGAAGCAGCAATTCATGCTAGCAAGCTTGATGGAGTTGATAAAATTTTAAAATTTGATGCACCTCACCTAAATCATTCACTTGCAGAAGATGTAGCTAATATAATTTTTAAAATAGGTAAAGAATACAATGTAATTATAGCGCCACATACTTGGTTTAGTCGAAATATCTTACCTCGTGCTGCAGCATTACTGGACGTTTCTATGATTTCTGATGTCTTAGAAATTAATGAAGATAATATTTATATTCGTTCAACATATGCAGGTAATGTGCACGCAAAACTTAAAAGTGATGACCCAATACAAGTACTCACTGTTCATTCAAGTAAGTTTAACGCTGTTGGTTTGAATGGAAATGCTAAAATTATTGATTCAAAGGTACCAGAAGCACTTAACCTATCAAGATGGGAAAAAGAAAAAAAGATAGAATCTGATCGACCTCCACTTATTAATGCAAAAGTAGTAATTTCGGGAGGACGTTCACTTGGGAGTGCGGAACAATTTAATGAAGTGTTGACACCTTTAGCTGATAAATTAGAAGCAGCAATTGGAGCGACTCGTGCAGCAGTTGATGCAGGTTATGCACCTAATGAAATTCAAGTAGGGCAGACAGGGGTAGTTGTAGCACCAGATTTATATATAGCAATTGGCGTATCAGGGGCCAATCAACATATTTATGGAATGAAAGATAGTAGAGTTGTGGTGGCCATTAATAATGATCCAGATGCTACAATTTTTAAATTTGCAGATTATGGTTTAGTAGCAGACTTATTTGAGGCAGTTCCAGAAATGGCTACCTTAGTTTCAAAAACTTAAAGAAAGAAAACTATGAGTAAATATTCAACAGAAAAAGTTTTAAGTGTTCATCATTGGAATGACACATTATTTAGCTTTAAAACAACACGACAACAAGGCCTTCGCTTCGAAAATGGTCAATTTGTAATGATTGGCATAGAAGTTGACGGACGTCCGCTAACTAGAGCTTATAGTGTTGCAAGTCCAAATTATGAAGAACATCTTGAATTTTTTAGTATTAAGGTGCCAAACGGACCATTGACTTCAAGACTCCAACATTTACAAGTAGGGGATGATCTCTTAGTCAGTCGAAAGCCAACAGGGACACTCGTTATTCATGATTTAAGACCAGGTAAAAATTTATATTTATTAGGAACAGGAACAGGTTTAGCACCATACATGAGTCTAATTCAAGATATTGAAATGTATGAGAGGTTTGAAAAAATTATACTTGTCCATGGAGTAAGAACTGTTAATGAGCTAGCTTATGCTGATTTTATTGAAAATGAATTACCAAATAATGAATTTTTTGGTGAAGAAGTAAAAAATAAATTAATATACTACCCAACTGTTACTCGGGAAGAGTTTAGAAATCAAGGTAGATTAACTAATTTAATCACAAGTGGAAAATTATTTACTGATATTGGATTGCCACCTATAAATCCAAAAGTCGACAGAGCTATGATTTGCGGTAGTGCATCAATGCTTAAAGACACAGAAGAGATTTTAGATTCATTGGGTCTTGAGGTATCTCCAAGAATCGGACAATTAGGTGATTACGTTATTGAGCATGCTTTTGTTGAAAAATAATATTAACTAATCGTATTTCAAGTTAAAATGATCTATAAATTTGATATAGGGAAATTATGTTTCAGGGAAGTATTGTTGCACTTGTAACTCCAATGAATGCAGACGGCTCTGTAGATATTAAGAGTTTTAATAATTTATTAGACTTTCATGTTCAAAATAAATCTGATGGAGTAGTCGTAGTAGGGACTACAGGAGAAGCACCAACGATTGATTTTGATGAGCACATATCCCTAGTTAATATAGCTGTTAAATTTAGTCGCGGAAGAATACCTGTAATAGCCGGAACTGGGGCAAACTCAACTAAGGAAGCTATATTTCTGACCAAAGAAGCAAAAAATGCTGGGGCTGATGGCAGCCTACTTGTAACTCCATACTATAACAAACCAAATCAAAGAGGTCTTTATGAGCATTATAAGGCTATTAATGATGCGGTTGATTTTCCACAGATTTTATATAATGTTCCTGCAAGAACATCCTGTGATTTAGAAAATGATACTGTTATTCAGCTTAGTCAGCTAAAAAATATTGTTGGTATTAAAGATGCTACTGGAGACTTAGCAAGAATCGAAAAATTAAGAAATAAGGTAGCCGATAATTTTATTTTTATAAGTGGAGATGACTTAACATTTTTAGATTATTTAAAAAGAGGTGGGAAAGCGGTTATTTCAGTAACTGCTAATGTAAGACCTCTTATGATGCATCAAATATGTAACCTAGTAGAAGAAAATAAGATTCAGGATGCTGAAAAACTAAATCTGAAGCTAGAATTATTGCATAAGGCAATGTTTATTGAATCTAATCCAATTCCAGTAAAGTGGATGTTAACAAAAATGGGTATGATTAAGCAATATATGAGGCTTCCTATGGTTGAGCTGGACCCCAATAATGCCAAAATATTAAATGAAGGATTCGAACTATCAGCATGAGAACTATTGTAGTTATTTTATTTATATTAAGTGGATGCTCATATGTTGGTATTGAGGAGCCTGAGATTATCGATAAAATATTACAGCCTGATTATGTCAGTTCATCAAAAGCAAAAAAATTAGAAATACCCCCAGATCTTTCAGACATGGAGGGAGGTTCAGATATATATACTGTGCCAGGAGAAGCAAAGTCTTATAAAGACTTCAAAAATCAACAAGATAATACTCCAAAACAAGCTCAAATTGGAATTCAACCTACTGATATGAAGATAGTTAAATCAGGTGCATTAAGGTGGCTAGTTGTGAAAAAGGATAGAAAAGTTTTATGGCCTCATGTGATAGATTTCTGGGAAGATATGGGATTTGATGTCAGAAAATCAAGTAAAAGAACAGGGGTAATGGAAACTGAATGGATTAAAACAAGTGATTTGAATCAAAATAAGAGTTCAGCGCTTACAAAGTTTGATCAATGGCTTGATAATATGTCCGGCTTTGCTGATAGAAGAAAATTTAGAACGAGGGTAGAAGATGGACAGGAACCAGGAACTACAGAAATTTATTTATCACAACGTTCTGCCGCCTCAGGCACAATGGAACATGAAAGAATTTTAGCTGAAAGAAAAGCTGCTACATCAACCCCACGGGATAATTATGAATTGCCAGAATATATAGATCCAGATGGCCCTAAAAAAGAAAAACTTGATATATCCGAAGAGAGAAAATTAGATGATTTTGAGATTGATTCAGAATTACTTACAAGACTAATGATTAAACTCGGTGCAAGTGATCTTGATGCCAAGAAGATTGTGAAAAATCCTACTACCCAAGTTCATGCTAAATTAATTAATCAAGATAATGAAAGCTTTATTATGCTTAAGGATCCATTTGACCGTTCATGGAGAAGACTTTCTTTGGCATTAGATATTATTGGTTTTTTGACAGAAGATAAAAATAGAAGTGATGGGATCCTATATGTAAGATATAAAAATATAGAGTTACCAGGTGCACCTAAAGCTAAAGATAAAGGAATTTTAGATTCACTTGCATTCTGGCGTGACGATAATGAACAAGAATCAAATAATGAGGAAGAAATACTTGATGTAGACCCTATGGCACCTAAAAATAAAAAAGGTAGATCTGATAAAACTAAAAATAGTGAAGATGCAGAATTTATAAAAAAGAAAAAATTAGAGTCAGTCAAAGAAGAAGCATGGATAGATAAATTTTCTTGGGGGTCTGAGGATGAAAAAGCTCTATCAAAAGATGAGAGCAGATATAGAATTAGGATATTACCATTAGAAAATGGCGCTAAGGTTTATATTGATTATCCAGATGGCACACTGAATAACTCATCAGAAGCTCAAAAAATCCTAAAAATTATTTATGAACATTTAAAATAGTGCGATTTTGTTCTCTTGGTAGTGGAAGTTCAGGAAACTCATTTATTGTCCAAGATGATGAAACAACGTTACTCATAGATTGTGGTTTTGGACTGAATGAAACTGTTAGTCGATTAGAGCGTTATGGTATAAGCCCAGATCAATTAAATGCAATTCTTCTAACCCATGAACATGAAGATCATATAAAAGGGGCTTTTAGCTTTGCTAATAAATACAAGGTTCCAATATATCTTAGTCATGGAACCTTCAAGATGTGTAAGAAAAAAATTAATAATAACTATGATATTCATTTCAACATTATTAACGGCACACAGTCATTTATGATTAATGGTATTGAGGTAACTCCAATACCGGTCCCACATGATGCACGGGAGCCATTTCAGTTTATGTTTGTATCGAAATTTAAAAGCATAGCAATAATTACTGATCTTGGATTTATTACAAATCATCTAATAAATACCTTAAAAGAAATAAAAGGACTTGTTTTAGAATTTAATCACGATAAAAAAATGTTAATTGACTCAGATTATCCTCAGAGTTTGAAGGATAGAGTTAGTGGTATGTATGGCCACCTTGAAAATATGGAATCAATAAAGCTATTAAAAGCTATAAATTATAATGGAATTAAGTGGATAGCTGCAGCGCATCTAAGCAAAAAAAATAATGATGAGAACCTAGTGAGGGGACTAATTTCTGATGCTACCTCTAAAGAAAAAGAGTTGATAAAAGTGATAGATCAAATAAAAGGAATTGATTGGTTGAACGTTTAAACTTTAAATTTTGGTGAATTGAGGTGAATGAAACCATCATTTAATAACTCAATAATTATTCTTATTAATTCTGGATTTTTTTTACAAAAATTAATACAACATTCTTTATTATCAAAAAATTTTTTAAAAAAATTAAAAAGATTTTTTGTAAGAGGGACATGAACCCCGTTAATAAAGAAAAAGTTATCGAAATATATACCTCTTGATGCAACATCAAAATAAAGTATCTGTTCTTTTTTATTATTCATTAATTGCTGAAGAGAGTAACGTTTTTTAATAAATGTTATGTCTAAATCAGGCTCAGACATTAATTGCCCAATAAATATCGAGCTGTTTTTATTTCTTAAAGTACTTTTACATTTTTCATTGATATATTTAATTAATTTCTTTGGAATATTTGCTTGAATATTTAATGAATTATCATTTGAGTCATTATATATATCAAAATCTTCTAACTCCATATCCATTAAAAATTCTAGATATCGTTGCTTTATATCTTGATTTGATGGAGAACGAAATCCAACTGAATATGTTATGCAGTCATCGGTATTAGCAATGCCGTGATGCGTCGTGTTTGGAGGAATATAAATAACATCTCCTGGTTTTGCTATAAATTTATAGCGCCTCTTAAATTTTTTATTAACATTAAAATCTGAGTTTGAACTTTTTTGAGTTTGAGGCTCACCTATTAACCAAGTTTTTTCACCCGAGCCTTGAAAAAGAAAAACGTCATAGGAGTCAGAATGGGCCCCTACACTTCCATCAAAATTTGAAAAACTTATCATCACGTCGTCATGCCTAAAAAATGGAATAAATTTAATACTATTGAAGAGATCGTATGAAAATTTATGCCAAAGCTGAGATTTGTGAATTAAAAGCGTGTAAGGCTCGTTGCTATTAAGGACTTGCGTATTAAAGGGCCCAAATTGTGTAATATAATTACTCTTATTTTTTGTAATGAATTTAGTGAATAGCTGTTCATCCTTAATCACATTTTTTAAATATTTTGATGTAATAGATTCACTGTAATTCTCTATAACAGACCCTATATGGCAAGGAGTTTTTCCCCAAAATTTTTGGGTAAATTCTTTTTCAGACATATTTCCTAAAAGATTTATTGGAGAAATCATAAGTTTTTAGCTTTATTATATTATCCGATATAAACAAGATAAGTTAGAATTGGCATTATGTATTCAATCATTCGTTTTCTACTATTTTTATTCAACCCAGAGACTGCTCATCATATTGCCATGAAAAGTTTAAAAGTGGCTGATTTTTTTGGATTACTTACTTTATTACCTTCTCCCAAGGCTAGTAAACCAAGAATAGTATTTGGTGTTGAATTTAAGAATCCAGTAGGCCTGGCAGCGGGCTTAGATAAAAACGCAGAGTATATTGATTGCTTAGCTAAACTTGGATTTGGTTTTATTGAGGTTGGTACACTAACCCCAAGACCTCAGCCTGGGAATCCAAAACCAAGATCATTTCGCCTAACAAATGAAAGGGGTATTATTAATCGGTTTGGTTTTAATAATATTGGTATTGATAAAGCTATCCTCAACATCCAGCACTCTAAATATAAAGGAGTTTTAGGTGTTAACATAGGTAAAAATTTTGATACACCTATTGAAGAGGCCATTAATGACTACATAATATGTTTTAAAAAAACATATGATTTAGCAACTTATATTGTGATTAATATTTCATCACCAAACACAAAAGATCTTAGAAGGTTGCAGGGTGAAGATTTTTTTGAGAACTTAATTAGTGCAATTAAATCAGAACAAAACACCTTGGCTAAACAATATAAAAAATATGTTCCATTTTTAGTTAAGGTATCTCCAGATGGCAGCAAAAGTGAATTAGATAACATTGTTAGGTTATTGTTAAAATATAATATTGATGGAGTTATAGCTACTAATACAACTTTAGCAAGAGATAGAGTTCCTCAAAGCTATTTTAAGGAAGAGGCAGGAGGACTTTCAGGAGAGCCATTAAGGTTGAGAGCTTTAAAAACGCAGCAGTATCTTTATAAGGGGCTAAAGGGCAAGGTTCCAATAATTGGTGTTGGAGGGATAATGGAGGCTGCTGATGGTAAGGAGAGAATAAATCAAGGGGCAGAATTAATACAAATATACTCAGGACTAATTTTTAAAGGTTATCGTTTAATTCATGAATTATGTGAACGCACTCATTAACAATAACAACATCCCTTTTCTATACTCATATCGAAGATGTCCTTACGCTATGAGGGCAAGGATGGCTCTAATTGATTCTGAAATTAAGTTTAATGCTTTCGAAATTACCTTAAAAAATAAACCTTCTCAAATGTTAGATATTAGCCCAAAAGGAACTGTCCCTGTTTTGATTAATGGAGAAGAAGTTATTGATGAAAGCATCGATATTATGATGTGGGCTTATAAAAAAGGTATTTCATTACAGTATTCAAATTTTGACAATAAATTAATTAATATTGGACTAGATCTGATTCAGAAAAATGATAATGAGTTTAAGGTATATTTAGATCAATATAAATATTCTATAAATCACCCAAATAAAACGAAAGAGGAACTTCAGAATTCTTGTTTATTTTTTTTAGATATTTTAGAGGAGAGGCTTAATAAAAACTATTATCTTTTATCTGATAAAATTTCTTTTGCTGACATAGCAATAATGCCTTTTATCAGACAATTTGCCAATGTAGATATGAATTATTTTTCGTCATTAAAATTTATTAGGGTTAGGATGTGGTTACTTAAGCTTATGAAAAGTGAATTATTTATTAAAGCAATGATTAAACCTTAGTTGAAATTTTTTCTTCTTGTTTGAACTTGAGTATTACTTTGTCATTTTCATCAATATCAATATCAACTTCACCACCATTCACTAATTTCCCAAATAATAGTTCATCAGCAAGGGCTTTTCTAATAGTGTCTTGAATTAATCGAGCCATTGGCCTAGCTCCCATTTGAGGGTCAAAACCAGTTTTTGCTAGATACTGCTTTAAATTATTAGTAAAAGTAGCATCTACTTTTTTATCATGCAGCTGATTTTCTAATTGCATCAAGAATTTATCAACAACTTTCAATATAACTTGAGTTCCCAATGCAGAAAACGATACGATTGCATCTATTCGATTTCTAAATTCAGGGGAGAATATTTTTTTGATTTCTGCTTGTTCGTCACCTGTTTGTTTATTATGAGTAAATCCGAAATTAGCCTTTGAAAGTACTTCAGCACCTGCATTAGTTGTCATAATCATTGTAATATTTCTGAAGTCAGTTTTTCGTCCATTACTATCAGTGAGAGATCCACTATCCATAACTTGCAACAGAATATTAAATATTTCTGGATGGGCTTTTTCAATTTCGTCTAATAATAATACTGCATGAGGAGTTTTATTAACTTTTTCAGTTAACATACCTCCTTGATCGAATCCAACGTAACCTGGGGGTGCCCCAATTAGTTTAGATACAGAATGCCTCTCCATAAACTCACTCATATCTATTCGAATTAGTTCAATTCCTAGTGTATAGGCTAATTGTCTTGCAACTTCAGTTTTACCAACGCCAGTTGGGCCACTGAATAGAAAGCTACCGATAGGCTTATCATCTGAGCCTAGGCCACTACGAGCCATTTTTATGGCACTAGCGAGTGATTCAATAGCTGGGTTTTGTCCAAAGATTACAGCCTTAAGATCTCTTTCTAAGGTTTTAAGTGTATTTCGGTCATCTTTATTTATATTTTGTGCTGGTATTCTTGCAATTTTAGCAATGACATCTTCTATTTCCTTACTTCCAATTATCTTCTTCTTTTTATTTTTTGGGAGTATTCTTTGTGCAGCGCCTGCCTCATCAATAACATCTATTGCTTTATCTGGTAATTGACGGTCACTAATAAATTTTGCAGATAATTCTGCCGCACTTATTAATGCACTTGGTGAGAATTTAACTTTATGATGCTCCTCAAAATGTAGCTTTAAACCTTTAAGTATATTAATAGTTGTTTGAACGTCTGGTTCGTCAACATCAATTTTTTGGAATCTTCTCGCTAATGCATGATCTTTTTCAAAAACAGCCCTATATTCCTGATAAGTGGTAGCCCCAATACATTTAAGGCTTCCTTTTGCTAAAGCTGGTTTAAGAAGATTAGAGGCATCAAGCGTGCCACCACTTGCTGAACCTGCTCCGATGATAGTATGAATTTCGTCAATAAATAAGATTGAATTTTTTTCTTCATTTAATTGATTAAGAACATTTTTTAATCTTTGCTCAAAATCTCCTCTATATTTAGTTCCGGCAATTAGAGCTCCTAAATCAAGTGAGTAAATTGTCTTATCTTGAAGTACTTCTGGTATTCTTTTCTCAACAATTAATTTTGCTAAGCCTTCAGCTATTGCAGTCTTACCGACACCAGCATCTCCAACTAACAAAGGGTTATTTTTTCTTCGCCTACATAATATTTGAACCACCCGTTCAACTTCATTTTCTCGGCCAATTAAAGGGTCAATTTTCCCTTCAGAAACTAATTTATTTAAATTTATAGTGTAGGTTTCTAATTTCTTATCACTTTTGATTTCTTCTTCAACATTATCTTGCCCAGATTTTTTACTTCCAGTATCAGCTGTTTTAGAAATGCCATGAGCTATAAAATTCACAATGTCTAATCTAGCAATTCCTTCTTGATGAAGAAAGTAAACCGCATGAGATTCTTTCTCACCAAATATTGCTACCAAAACATTTGCGCCTGTAACTTCTTTTTTTCCTGAAGATTGAACATGTAACATGGCTCTTTGAATTACTCTTTGAAAGCCAAGTGTGGGTTGAGTATCAACTTCTTCCAATCCAGATACTACAGGGGTATGTTCTTCGATATGAGTAGAAATCTCTGCTTTAAGTTTCTCTAGATTAGCCCCACAAGCTTGTAAGACATCCAATGCAGATGGATTATCTAGCATAGCAAGAAGAAGATGTTCGACAGTGATAAGTTCATGCCTCTTCTGCCTCGCATCCATAAATGCCATATGTAAACTAACTTCTAATTCTTGTGCAATCATAAATTAAACTATATCTTTTCTATAATACATTGCAAGGGGTGAGAAGCTTCTTTTGCTAAATTTAATACTTGATTCTTTTTAGTTTCTGCTATTTCAAGAGGATACATTCCTCCAATTCCAATTCCTTCTGTATGAATCTTAAGCATTACTCTCGTAGCCTCATCTAAGCTTTTATTAAAAACTTTTTGTATAGTGAAGACAACAAACTCCATAGGCGTGTAATCATCATTTAAAATAATAACCTTATAAATACTTGGAAGCTTAGGTTTTATTTGTTCCGGAGCAATTTTAATATCTTGTTTGTGTTTTATTGAGGCCATAGTTTTAACGGTTTACTTACCTAAAAATTTTAACACTTTTTACGGTTCTGTCCTGAGCATTTAATATTTCAAAGGTTACATTACTTAGTTTGAAGCTAGTATTTGGATCAGGAATATCTTCAAAAAATTCTAGAATTAAGCCATTCAAAGTCTTTGGACCATCAATTGGAAGATTTAGTTTTAATTTCTTATTTAATTCTCTTACAGATATAGCGCCATCAACAATCCATCCATCATCCGCTGATACAATTTTTGTCATTTTAGATGGGAGCTCTTCATTAAATTCACCAACAATCTCTTCAAGGATATCTTCAATTGTAAGAAGTCCGATTAACTCCCCATGTTCATTAACAATCAAACCCAATTTTTCCTGATTATCTTGAAAGTATTGTATTTGCTTATAGAGCGTTGTTCCAGACGGAATAAAATACGGAGGATCAATTAAATCTATTAATTCATCATGGTTAAAATCGTTGACACTATCTTTTATAATCCATTTTAATATTTTTTGTTTTTCAAGTACTCCTTTGATTGTTTCATTATCCGCATTGCGGATCAATATGTGTTGATAATGTAGATTGGATATTTTTTCTAAAATATCTTCTATATTTTGACCTAAACTTATTGATTCTATTGAGGTGTGTGGGGTCATAATGTCATCAATAGTCACTTTCTCAAGGTCAATTAAATTTAAAAAAATTGATTTATTTTTATTAGGTATGAATTGTCCAGAGTCACTAATAATACTTTTTAACTCATCCATATTGATTAGATGATTTTGCTTAAAGTTAGTCTTGATATTAAGTATTTTTAAAATACCGAGTACAAAAATATTCACAAAGAATACTATTGGGTAGAGAATTTTTAGTAGGGGATAGAGAATGAAACTACAAGATAATGCTATTTTTTCAGCATGTGCTGCAGCAATAACTTTTGGAGTAATTTCACTAAAAATTAATATCAAGAAAGTCGTTATTAGAGTTCCACTCATAATGATAAATTCTTGGTCACCATATAACTGCACTGCAATGATAGTTACAAGAGTTGCTGATGCTGCATTAGCAAAGTTGTTACATAGCAAAATAACGCTAAGAAGCTTATCTGTTTCAGATAAAAGTTTTGATGTTAGAAGAGCGGCTTTATTACCACTCTTAGCAAGATGTTTTAATCGATACCTATTGATAGACATTAGGCTAGTTTCAGATATTGAAAAAAATGCTGAGACTATTAGAAGTAAAGCTAAAAGACTAATTTGTTGTGTAAGTGAGAAGTAGAACACTTTTTAAAATTTATACCGTATGTTTTTTTGATTCTTCAGTTGCAGTCTTAAGCAGATTCTTTTGATTCGTCCCTAACCACATTGCCATTGGGCAACCAACCATAATCGAAGAATAAATACCAAATAAAATACCAATTGTAAGCGCTATAGCAAAATTATGAAGAATTTCTCCACCAAAAAGTAACATTGAGATAACAACTGTCTGAGTAGATAAGTGAGTCATTATCGTTCTTGACATAGTTCTAGTAATTGCATTATTCATTATTTCTGAAACAGGTGAGTTTCTCATAGTTGATCTTCTGAAATTCTCTCTAACCCTATCAAATACAACCACAGATTCGTTGACAGAGTAACCCAGCACAGCAAGTACGGCAGCTAATACCGTTAAATTAAATTCCCATTGGAAGAAAGCAAAAAAGCCTAAAATAATAAAGACGTCATGCATATTGGCAATAATTGCCGCAAGGCCAAAACGCCATTCAAAGCGCATTGATAAATAAAGAACAATACCTAAGCAAACAAAAAGTAGTGCAAGGGCTGCTTTTTCAAAAAGCTCATCACCCACCTGAGCACCAACTGACTCAACTCGCTTAACATCTATTAAGTTATTTTCAGCCCTAAGTGCAGAAGCAACTTTTTCAGAAAGATCAGCAATTGAGAGTTCATCATTAATTGGCAGGCGAATTAGTATATCTTTTGCAGTACCAAAGTTTTGAACCTGAGAGTCTTCCATGTTAATTGATTTAAGAATTTCTCGGACATCTTGTACATTGACAGTTTCTGGATAACTTACTTCCATAATTGTACCGCCAGTGAAATCAATCCCTAAGTTAAGTCCTTTTATACTCAAAAAAGAAATGGATGATACAAAGATAATAATCGAGAAAACAGCAGATAATTTACTGAATTTCATAAAAGGTATATCTTTTTTTACTCTAAATATTTCCATAATTTAATTATTGTCTATTTTAAAAATTTCGCCGATCGACAGTTTGTGAATATGACGACGCCTTCCATAAATGTAATTAATAATTGCTCTTGAAACCCAAATAGAGCTATACATTGAAGTTAATATACCAAGTACATGAACAACAGCAAAACCTTTAATAGGACCTGATCCAAAATAAAATAGTGCAATTCCTGCGATCATTGTAGTGATATTAGAATCTAGAATTGTCCCCCATGCCTTTTCGTACCCTATATTAATACTAGCTTGTGGCGTATTTCCATTTCTAATCTCGTCTCGAATACGTTCATTAATTAAGACATTTGCATCAATAGCCATGCCTATTGTTAAGGTAATAGCTGCAATTCCTGGAAGAGTTAGTGTGGCCTGAATTGCTGAAAGCAGAGCGACTAAAAAAATTAAATTCACTGAAAGCGAGACTACGGATACCAATCCAAATCCCATATAATAAGCCGCAATCATAATTACAATTGCTATAAATCCCCATATGGTTGATTTAATTCCGTTAGCTATGTTTTCCTTACCCATGCTCGGACCAACAGTACGCTCCTCTACTATTTCCATTGGGGTTGCTAGTGACCCAGCCCTTAAAAGAAGGGATATATCAGTTGCTTCTTGAGCATTTTCCATTCCAGTTATTTGCACACGCCCACCCCCAATCTCGCCTCTGATAACGGGATTTGTTATTACCTCAGTTATTTTTTTATCTATAAGAATTAAAGCTATTTTTTTCCCAACATTCTCACGTGTGATCTTTTTAAAGATCTTAGCTCCTTGACCGTCTAGGATAAGAGACACAACTGATTTTCCAGTTTGATTGTCTATACCAGGCCCTGCATCTGTAATCCGCTCTCCTGTGAGTACGACTTCTTTTTTAACTAATACTGGGATACCATCACGATCATTGAATAATTCTAATCCAGCAGGCACGTTTCCATTTATTGCGGAATCATAAGCTGCTTGATTTTCTTCAGTCATTCTCATTTCTAACATAGCCGTCCGACCGATAATGTCTTTTGCTTTGGCTGTGTCTTGCACCCCAGGTAATTGGACAACAATTCTATCTGCTCCTTGTTGTTGAATAACTGGTTCAGCTACTCCAAGCTCATTTATTCGATTATGAAGAGTATCTAGATTCTGTTTTATAGCTTGACTTTGTGTGTCCTCATTGGAATAAGAATTAGGTTTTACATATAAGATAAATTCATTATCAGAATTAACCTCAACAAATTCGAAAGCTGCTGTTTCTTTTGTAATTTTTCTTACCTGTATTTTTCTTCCAGAGGCAAAAGATTCAAATACTTCTTTAGCCATATCACGGTCTAATTCTTTTTTAAATTTAATCTCGATACCGCTATCAGTTTTTAATGACCCATAATAAGGAATCCTCTTTTTTTGAAGCTCCTCTCTGGCTGCAATTAGTAAATTGTAAACATTTTTATCGCTAGCCTTTGACATATCTAACTGCATAAGAAAATGAACGCCTCCTCTTAAGTCAAGACCTAACTTTAATGGCAGAGCACCAATATTGGAAAGCCAATTAGGTGAGTTGGGTAGTAAATTGAGCGCAACCACATAATTCTCGCCAATAGCTTCTTGAATCAGTTTTTTTGCCTTTAATTGATCTTCGGGAGACTCAAGTTTAACTTTAATACCAATATTCTCAATTATTAGCTTATTTATAGTTATATTTGAGTTCTTTAATGTAGTCTCGACAGATTCTACGATTGAATTATCAATCTTTTCACCTGACTTAACAGACATAATTTGAACTGCAGGAGCCTCTCCGTAGAAATTCGGTAGGGTATAAATTAAACTTAGCAATACCGAGGTAATGATAAGTAGATATTTCCATCTGGAGAATTGATTCGGTTGTTGGTTCACTTTTTTATTAGAATCGATTTAGATCGACTTAATGGTTCCTTTTGGAAGAAGGGTTTGTATTGTTTGCTTTTGAATTTTTATCTCAACATTCGAGGCAATCTCAATCGTTGAAAATTGATTATTGAGTTTAACCACTTTTCCCAGAATTCCTGTCGAAGTTACAACTTCATCTCCAGTTTTAAGTGCATCAAGCATTGATCGATGTTCTTTTGCTTGTTTCATCTGTGGACGAATTAGCATAAAGTAAAATAATACAAAAATAATAATAAACGGTAGAAAACTCATTAATCCTTCATTCACAATTTTGACCCCCTAAAAAATGTACGATTTTATCATAAGACATGCTTCTAATCATTAGTCTTTCGAGTCTTAAGAAAGTTTCTTTGAAAATCAAGGTAATTATTATTTTTAATTGCATCCGCTGCCTCAAGCATAATTCTTTTATAAAAAAATAAATTATGCAGCGTATTCAATCGAGACCCTAGCATTTCACCGATCTTAAATAAATGATGCAAATAGGACCTACTGAAATTTTGGCATGTATAGCAGTCGCAGTCAGGGTCAATAGGCATCAAATCATCTCTATATTTTGCATTTTTTATCTTGATGTCTCCACGTCTAGTAAATAGCCAGCCATTCCTAGCATTTCTTGTTGGCATTACACAATCAAACATGTCTACTCCATGCCCTATAGAGAACACGAGATCCTCTGGAGTACCAACACCCATGAGGTATCGTGGCTTATCTTTTGGCATCATAGGCGCTATAAATTCAACAATTTTGTTCATTTCATCTTTCGGCTCTCCCACAGATAGCCCGCCAATGGCGTACCCATCAAAATCTACCTTAATTAATTCGTTAATTGAATCTAGTCTAAGATCTTTAAACATTCCACCTTGGATAATTCCAAATAAAGCATTTGGGTTTGTTTGGAATTCACTTTTACTTCGATAGGCCCATTCCAAACTTAATTTCATCGATTTTTCAGCTTCTTCGAAAGTAGCAGGATAGGGGGTACATTCATCAAAAATCATCGCAATATCCGAGTTAAGGATTTTTTGAATTTCCATTGATTTTTCTGGACCCATAAAACATTTATCACCATTAATGGGTGATCTAAATGTAACACCTTGCTGTGTAATTTTTCTCATCTTACCTAAACTCCAGACTTGAAAGCCACCAGAGTCAGTTAATATTGGCCTATCCCAATTAATAAATTTATGTAAGCCTTGGTGTTTATTGATTATATCCAAGCCTGGGCGAAGCCATAAATGAAATGTATTACCTAAAATTATTTCGAAATTACTTTTTTCTAGTTCACTTGGGCTAATGGATTTAACAGCTCCATATGTTCCAACTGGCATAAAGACAGGAGTATTAATTTTTCCATGTGCTGTTATGATTTCTCCAGTTCTTGCATTGCCATCTTGAGACTTTAGATTAAACTTCATATTTTAGTATTCTGATTTAAGTTACTTTATTTATCATTATAAGTACATTAAATCTAGATAACGATGAATAAAAGAATATTCTAGGATAGAATTTCAGTAATTATGAATAATATAGATAAAATTAAACAAAAAGATTCCTTAGGCAAAAGAAGTTTTTATTTGCTGCCTAACATTCTTACTACCTCAGCCTTATTTGCTGGTTTTTATTCTATTGTCCAAGCAATGAATGGGGCTTATGACCATGCTGCTCTAGCAATATTTATTGCCCTGATTTTAGATGGGCTTGACGGGCGTGTGGCGCGTTTAACAAATACTCAGAGTTCTTTTGGTGCAGAATATGACAGTCTTTCCGATATGGTGTCTTTTGGGGTTGCACCCGGCTTAATAGTTTACGTGTGGGCACTTCAACCGCTAGGAAAGCTAGGCTGGATTGCAGCATTCATTTACTGCTCCTGTGCTGCATTTAGACTTGCCAGATTTAATGTAAAGCTAGATATTGATAATAAACAATTCTTTTTTGGCCTTCCATCCCCAGCTGCTGCAGCATTAATTGCAAGCTTTATTTGGATTTCATATGATAATGGAATTAGTGGCAACGAAATATTTTTAGGTTTTTTTCAAATGCAATGGTTTGCTTTTTTACTTACTATTTTTTCAGCATTATCAATGGTTACAGACCTTAGATACTATAGTGGAAAAGATATTAATCTAAGAAACAGTCAGCCCTTCATAGCAATTTTATTTATTGTAATGATTTTTGGTCTTATTTCTCATAATCCCGCAGAGATAATATTTATTATTTTGATGGCTTACGCATTATCAGGCTATTTCATGTTTTTTAGAAACCGATATATTCAAAATATGAGAAAAAAAGATGTCTAAAATAAAAGATAATAAATTAATTATATTTGATACCACACTGCGTGATGGCGAGCAAAGTCCAGGTGCATCAATGACTCAAGAGGAAAAGGTTAGAATTGCAAAACAGCTAGAGAAGCTAGGCGTCAATGTTATTGAGGCTGGTTTTGCTGCTGCAAGTCCAGGTGATTTCGAAGCTATTCAGGCGGTAGCTAAAACTATAAAAACTAGTATTGTATGCTCTTTGGCTAGAGCAGTTGAGGCAGATATTGAAAAAGCTGGTAAAGCAGTAATGCCCGCAAGCAATAGGAGAATTCACACATTTATTGCTACAAGTAAAATACACATGGAAAATAAACTTCGTATGTCGGAGACTGAAGTTTTAGAGCGAGCAGTAATGGCAGTTAAGTGGGCACTAAATTATACAGATGATGTAGAATTTTCAGCAGAGGATGCTGTACGGTCAGATATTAATTTTCTGATTGAAGTATTTGATGCGGTTATTAAGGCCGGAGCTAAAACAATTAATGTGCCTGATACAGTTGGATACTCAATGCCAAATTCATGGGGTGAGAGAATGGGAAAATTAATTCAACAAGTTCCAAATTCGAATACAGTAGTGTGGTCAACACATTGCCATAATGACCTAGGAATGGCGGTAGCTAACTCTCTTTCAGCAGTCTTAAATGGCGCAAGGCAGGTGGAATGTACAATTAATGGTTTAGGTGAAAGAGCAGGAAATGCAAGTCTTGAAGAAATTGTAATGGCAGTTAAAACTAGAAGAGATATATTTAATTTGGAAACAACTATTAATTCTGAATTCATTGTGCCAACCTCAAGGCTAGTATCAACTATTACAGGATATCCAGTTCAGCCAAATAAGGCGATTGTTGGGGCAAATGCATTTGCTCACGAATCAGGTATTCATCAAGATGGAGTTCTGAAGCATAGAGAAACTTATGAAATTATGAAGGCACAGGATGTAGGTTGGGGAGCAAACAAAATCTCTCTTGGAAAATTATCTGGCCGAAATGCATTTAAATCTAGACTTTTAGAATTAGGAATTGAAATACAAAATACTGAGACATTGAATGCTGCTTTTTCTCGCTTTAAATTATTAGCTGACAAAAAGTCAGAAATATTTGATGAAGATCTTCATGCATTAATAAGTGAAGAGTATGTTGAAGGCGCTATTGATTTACATAAATTGGTATCCTTAAAAACTAATTCGGAGACAGGAAAGATCCCTGCTGCTGAAATTGAAATGACAGTTGATGGGAAGGTTTTTAAGGCAAAGGCTGATGGAGGTGGTCCTGTAGATGCAACTTTTAAAGCTATAGAATCAATCGTAAAATCGGAAACTGAATTATTATTATTTTCAGTGAATAACATTACTTCCGGAACCGATTCACAAGGAGAGGTAACTGTAAGGTTAGCTAAAGGAGGTAGAGTCGTTAACGGACAAGGAGCAGATACTGATATTGTTGTAGCTTCAGCAAAAGCCTACATTAACGCTTTAAACAAGCTTCTCTCTAAGCTTGAAAGAGCTCACCCACAAGTTTAATAAAGGAACGTACTTGCAATTAGCAATTTTTGATCTAGATAACACTTTACTCAATGGCGACTCTGACTACAATTGGAGTTTATTTTTAATACAACATGGGATTCTAGATTCTGATTTGCATAAAGAAAGAAATGAACAGTTTTTTAAAGAATATCAATCTGGGAATCTAGATGTTTATGCATACTGTGAGTTTCAATTTAAAACTCTAAAAGATAACCCACGAAAATTACTTGATGAATTAAGATCTGAGTATATAAAAAAAATTATTAATCCTATGATAACAAAAGAAGCAAAAGATTTAGTTGATAGTCACAGAAAAGAAAATCACAAATTACTTATTATTACAGCAACAAATAGTTATATTACAAAGCCGATAGCAGACCTTCTTGGTATCGAGGATTTAATTGGAACAGATTTAGAAGAAGTGAATGGTGAATTTACTGGAAAAGTTTCTGGTTTACCCTCATTTCAAGAAGGAAAAATTACCCGGTTAAATCTATGGCTTGAAGAGAGGGGCTTGATATTTGAAGAGCTTGAGAAAACCTTCTTTTATAGTGACTCAATGAACGATATTCCTTTGCTAGAAAAAGTTTCTAATCCAGTTGCAGCAAACCCCGATGAGGTATTAGAAAAAAAAGCCATTAAAGAAGATTGGCCAATTATTTATCTTCGTTAATTAGTTTCCAATGATAATTTCAAGAACAAACTTACTTCCTAAATAAGACAGAAAAAGTAATATAAAGGCAGATAATGAGAATATGATGGCTTTTTTACCTCGCCATCCAGCTCTGGCTCTTCCTAATAGAAGTCCACCATATACTAACCACGACAAAATAGAGAAAATAATCTTGTGAGATATTTCTAATGGAATTCCTAGAAATTCCTCTGAGAAAAAAATACCCGTAATAAGAGTAATTGTTAGGGATACAAAACCAATCCAATATATTTGAAATAATACTTTTTCCATCGCCAGTAGCGATATTTTACTTTTGAAAAATTCAGTTGGTCTGCTCGGTGAATGAAGGTTATTTTGAATCAGTAAAATGAATATAGAAAAAATTGCTCCAAAAGCAAGCAAACTATAACCAAGAATAGCTATGACAATATGAAGTGCGGCATTGATAGAGAGATAATCTGAAACATAGTTTGTTTGATAGATAAAAGGGTGGAAGATAAGGATAATGATTGCTGGTAGAAGTGTTAAATACTCTAAACCTTCATAGGAATTATTTCTATTCATAAACCAAAATAAAAGTAGAGTAATCCAGCTAATAACTAATAAAGCATTGGAAAAATTTAAATTAATTCCTTGGTTAAATAGGCTGATGTAAATTAAAGCGATATGAGTCACTAACCCAATACTTAATAAGAAATAATTGTGGCGTGCTGTAATTTTTTTTGTTTTTGCTATCAATGAAAAACCTGGAATCAGATATAAAATCAGTGAGGCAAAAAGTAGAGTCCAATAATTCATAGGTTTAATTGGTGTAATTGTTAAACACAATTATAATGGATAATTGAGATAACCGTTAAAGATGAGAAAAAATAAAGATGCTTGAAAATTTAACCGATCGCTTACAGTCAGTTATTAAAACCATTAGGGGCCAAGCTCGCTTTACTGAGGAAAATATTAGCGATGCGATGCGTGAGGTGAGGATTGCATTAATTGAGGCTGATGTAGCCTTGCCAGTTATTAAATATTTTATTGATCGCGTCAAAGAAAAGGCATTAGGCGCTGAGGTTTTAAAAAGCATTAGCCCTGGGCAAGCAGTTATAAAAATCGTCCAGGATGAATTAACCGATTTAATGGGAAGTGCAAATAATCCTATAAATCTATCAACTACGCCACCAGCAATCATCCTCCTGGCTGGGCTTCAGGGTTCAGGAAAAACTACTACAGCTGCTAAATTAGCTAAAATTATATCCGAGCAAAAGAAAAAAGTATTATTAGTAAGCGCAGATGTTTACAGACCTGCTGCAATTGAACAGCTAAAAACCCTTGCGGTTAGCTTAAATATAGAATGCTTTAATTCCTCAGAAAAAGATAAACCCAATAATATTGCTACTCAGTCTATAGCATATGCAAAAAAACATTTTTTTGATGTGATGATTTTTGATACAGCTGGTCGACTAGGTATTGATGATGCAATGATGAAAGAAATTAAGCAGTTGCATAAGACATTAGATCCAGCAGAAACATTATTTGTTGTAGATTCAATGCAGGGACAAGATGCGGTTAATACAGCCAAATCATTTGGAGATACCCTTCCCCTTACAGGTATTATCTTAACAAAATTAGATGGTGACTCACGAGGTGGAGCGGCATTATCAGTAAGACATATTACCGGTCAGCCAATTAAATATATTGGAGTGAGTGAAAAAACTAATGGACTGGAATCTTTCCATCCTGAGCGTATGGCATCTCGAATTCTTGGTATGGGAGATATTGTAAGCCTAGTTGAGGATGCACAAAAAAATGTCGACATTAAAGAAGCGGAAAAATTAGCAGATAAAGTTAAGTCTGGAAAGAATTTTGACCTGAATGATTTTAGAAATCAAATATTACAAATGAAAAAAATGGGAGGCGTAGGTGCGATGATGGATAAAATGCCTTCTCAAATTGCAGGTGCCGCCTCTAAGGTAAACCCAGAGGATGGAGACAAATCAATGGTTCAAATTGAGTCTATTATTAACTCAATGACACCATTAGAAAGAACGAAACCAGATCTATTAAAAGCTAAAAGAAAAATGAGAATCGCATCAGGCTCAGGTACCAAGGTCCAAGATGTTAATCGCCTATTGAAGCAATTTGAAGAAATGCAAAAAATGATGAAGATGTTTTCTAAGGGTGGTATGGGTAAATTAATGAGGGGATTATCAGGTCGATTCCCTGGCATGAACTAATATAATGGATGAACTATAAAAATAAGTCTCTGTCTACATTGACCAATGTAGATTATTCCTGGATAATCGCCGTTGGCTGTCAATGGGGAGTTAGCTCAGCTGGTAGAGCACCGGACTTTTAATCCGATGGTCACGCGTTCGATCCGCGTACTCCCTACCATTTTTTTACTATTATAGAGTGAAAAAAACTCATAAATATGTTAAATGTATCTTATGACAAAATACAACAATCTTTTGCTTAAGAATCAACTTTGTTTTTCGCTTTACGCAGCTACCAATTCTATTACTCGTTACTACCGCTATTATCTTAAGGAACTTGGTATTACTTATCCACAGTATTTAGTTCTTATTACATTATGGGAATCAAATACATCAACAGCTTCAGAAATAGGGGCTATATTAAAACTAGACTTACCTACTATTACACCAATTCTTCAAAAATTAGATTCAATGGGATTTATTGTGAGAAAACGTTCAAAGCAAGATAATCGAGTAGTGAGAGTGACTCTGACGAAAAAAGGGCTTGATATTGAAAAAACAATTGCTGGTATACAGAATAACGTAGCTTGTAAGACAAACTTGTCAGACAAGGAGTTTAATAAACTTAAAAACACTCTAAATAATCTAACAGAAACAATGGCAATTAATAAAGATGACCAGGATATCTTAATCAAGTTAAAGAATTGTAAATAAAGAATTAGGAAATAACATTAATGAAAAAAAACCGCTCATGAAGCGGTTTTTTTTCATCTTTTATATAAAATGAATTTATTTCTTATTTTGCCCTCAGAGTAGTATGAAAAAATTTCCTCTTAAATTTAAATATTTGTTCCCTCTAATTGCACTTTTTCTTAATTACCAAGCGCATTCATATCCTGCTCAGTCTGAATTATTTGGATTAAGTCAATCCATGGTGCATGTTTGGGTGACCTATGGAAATGGTGTCACTGGAACGGGTTCTGGGGTTGTTATTAAGGAGAATCATGTTGCAACTGATTGCCATGTTTTTGCAGATGCTGAAGGCGTAAATGTAGTAAAAACTTTTAAAAAATATGTACCGATTGCTGTATACGCTGATTGGAAAAATGATTTGTGTATTTTAAAGTTTGATGACCTCCCTCTAAAACCTGTAAAAATGGTTACATCAAAGAATGTTCAGTATGAAAGTAAAGTTTTTGCATTAACTTTCCCTAATGATAGTCCGATTGCACTACCATCCTATGGAAAAATAAAAGGTATCCACCCGTTTAAAGACAGTAATATCATAAGAACCTCAGCAGCATTTACTGTTGGTTCAAGTGGCGGTGCTTTATTTGATCTAAATTTTAATCTGATTGGTATCACGACCTTTAAAAGTCCTGGTAAACGATTAGGATATTTTTATTGCTTACCTACTGAGTGGATTACGGCCTTACTCGAGACTGCTCCTCAATTTGATTTGAAAAGTAAATTCCCTCCATTCTGGAGTCTTCCTGACGATGAAAAACCATTTTTTATGCAAGTCATTATGCCATTGCAACAGGATGATTGGGATAAGGTCAAACGTATTGCAGATGAATGGACCAGAAAAGATATCGAACATTCCGATGCTTGGTATTTTTTAGGTTTAGCAGAGTTAAAAATGAAGAATTATCCAAAGGCTATAATTGATCTTAAAAAAGCCTTTCATTTAAATGGTCGTCATTTTGATTCACTTGTCGAATTACATAAAATAGCTAAAATTCAGAATGATCAGCAATCGATAGATTGGACAGTTAAGCAAATGAACGTTATTGATCCAGATTATGTTAATTACGAGTTATAAAATTTATTTTAATTGGCGCGCCTGAAGAGATTCGAACTCCTGACCCCTTGGTTCGAAGCCAAGTACTCTATCCAGCTGAGCTACAGGCGCTTAAGGTAATAAAATTGGCGCGCCCGAAGAGATTCGAACTCCTGACCCCTTGGTTCGTAGCCAAGTACTCTATCCAGCTGAGCTACGGGCGCGTGAGCGATATTATAACTTAGTTTTGAGGATAATTTAGGCAGAAGATTTCTTACTGGGCTACTGGAAGTGTTAAAACTGGTCCTGGTTTTTCTAAGTTACCAGATTGTAAGGCGCTAATTTGATTTAGAAGCATCAATGTATATTTACTCTCCATATCGTTGTCCTTTATGAAAAACCAATGGCCTCTATATTTGACTTTTACGGATGCATTATTAGGTTTTTCTTTTTGGGAGTAGACAACAAAAAAATCTGACATAATATCCTGCCAATTAAAATTCTTGCCATCTTTGGTTCTGGTAACCTTAACTCGATTATTAATAATATCTTCATCAGGAATAAGAACGCCATGAGATAAGAAAAATTGAATACCAGCTAGTGATCTTAGATTGATTTCAATACTTGGCCCCTCTATCGCATTAGAGAAATTAGTTGTTAAAGGAATTATTGTATTTTTAGTAGATAAATCTAATGCCGTGAGTAGATTCTTAACTTCATTAGACCCACTAAATTTTTTCCTAATTAGGAGAGCAAGCTTATTATTAGAGCCTTCCAATTGATACCCAAAGCTAATAATGTTTTTTTTCTGAAGTTGATAAAAGATATTAGCCAATACTTTAAATTCTCTATAAGATGGCTCAACATTAGGTGTGGGTCCAGAGGCCTCCGAAGCATTATTTATCCCATTAATTTTATTAGTTGTTAACCTCAATAATCTCTCAATACTCCATCCTGATCTTGTTAGAAGTAATATAATTTCAGGCTGGATGGGGCTCAATACGTTTCTTACATAATTGGATCCCTGGAGAGGTAAATAAGTAATAGTTGGTTTTTCACTATAAGATCCATCACCTCGAATACCAAAATTATTATCAGCCCCATCAAAAATATTAGCTATTAAATTGCCACTTCGCTTCCATTCAAGAGAAGTTGATACACTGTTTACCTCTAAAATTGCAATACTGTCGGCATACCTTCTTCTGACTAAATTCAGTAACATTTCCTCATCATTGGTATTTGCCAAGACTTTGTTGTAATCATTCCTACCATTCTCCATAAAATCTGGACCAAGCTGCGAACATCCAGATAAGAGCAACATCGTCACGCAGAGGGCTATGACAATGTAGAAACGAAATACTATTATTTTAAGAAATGAGTACACATGGAACATTATAGATGACAGTAAATGTACTTCAAGCAAGAAAGTTAATTAACATAGATAATAATGTTGATTTTTGGTGCATAAGCTTATCCTATGCACTATATATGTGAGTTTATTTAATACCTAGTAATAAGAATGATGTTAAGTCTTTAACTAGGCTTATGTATTCCATATCTATTCCAAGAAGCTTAGTTTTATGAGTATGCTCTCCATACTCAATATCATGTTCAATAATATTTTTTTCTTCAATGCCTTCACAACTGAAGATCACATCTGTAGTCATCTCATCGCGGTAATCACGATTTGGCTGATTCGAATAGAATGCTAGCTGCTCAAAAGATTTATGACTTAAAGAATTTTGAGGGTTATTAAATTCTGCCAGGCAATTTACAGAGAATAATATTAGTTGTATTGCTATAAAGTATTTCAATTTAATATCCTAATAAGGGTTGACCATCAAATGGGTGGACACACTTTATTACTAGCAATAACTATGCCAATATCGATAGTGATAATTTGTATTTAAATAAATTTAATAGGTTATTATCTAGATATATTTTTTTAATTTAATTTTTTGGAGTTTTAAGATGTCTTTATCAATGTACGAAGTCTCTGTTCCTTTATTTATTCATAATTTTAATATTCTTTCTCGAATTCTATTAAAAGCAGAAAAAGATGCAGAAAAAAGAAAAATTGATAAAGCAGTATTTATTAATGCGAGGTTAGCTCCAGATATGTTTCCGCTAACAAAGCAAATTCAAATCGGAACTGATATGGTTAGACTGGGTATTGGAAGATTAGCAGGTATAAAAGCACCATCATTTAAAGACAATGAAGTTACATTTTCTGATCTACAAAAAAGAATTCAAAAAACAATTATCTTTTTAAATAAAATTAAATCAAAACAAATGGAAGGGTCTGAGTTAAAAAAAATTGAATTCTCAATAAGAAGAAGAGATTTTAAATTCAAAAATGGACACTTGTATTTAAGTAATTGGATCATTCCTCATTTCTTTTTTCATATGACGACCACTTATGACATTTTAAGGGCTAATGGGGTAAATTTAGGTAAGTCAGATTTTGTTAAAATGTAGGAGTTAGAACTTAAACATTAGTTTTATTTAGACCTCATTTTCCTTAACTCCCATATGGCCCAACCAAGTAAAATGTTGGTTATAAAGCTTGAGCCCAGCAGACTAGTTCCCAGAAGTGTTCCTATCCCTATGTATAACCATTCCATATAATTCTCCATTGCTTAAGTGTAATTAGATCTAATATTATATAAAAATTTAGAATTTAATATTACTAAAAAGACCTAAAGCTATTCTGCCTAGTTTAAAATAGAGTGCTATCAAACAATTAAGCTAATCTATGAAAATTCTTGTTACAGGCGGTTGTGGTTATAAAGGTCATGTTCTTATACCTAAATTATTGAGTAAGGACTACGATGTAGTCGTATTTGATATTCAATGGTTTGGTAATTATTTAACTCCACATAAGAATCTGTCTGTCATTAAAGGTGATGTTCGGGATGTTGAATCAATTCCTTTAGATGGAGTTGATTGCATAATTCATTTATCCTCAATTGCTAATGATCCATGTAGTGATTTAGATCCTAAATTAACATGGGAGATAAGTGCATTAGCTACTATGCAACTAGCAGATAAAGCAAAAAGAGAGGGAGTTAAGCGTTTTATCTATGCATCATCAGGCAGCGTCTATGGGGTTAAGGAAGAGCTACAGGTAACTGAAGCTCTGAAATTAGAGCCTATATCAGAATATAATAAAACTAAGATGGTTGGCGAACGTGTCTTGCTTAGTTATGAGAATGATATGGTTGTTCAAATTGTTCGTCCAGCTACTGTTTGTGGATATTCTCCACGTATGAGACTAGATGTGTCTGTAAATCTGTTAACAATGCAGGCTTTAACCAACGGTAAAATTACAGTCTTTGGAGGAGATCAAATAAGACCAAATATACATATTGATGATATTACCGATTTATATTTACACCTAATTGACCACCCAGAAATAACGGGGATTTATAATGCAGGCTTTGAAAATATTTCAATTAAGGATATTGCCGCTTTAATCTCAAAAAAAATTCCTGCAGAGATTCTAGTTACTCCATCAAACGACCCAAGGTCATACCGCATTAATTCTGATAAAATACTTGCAACAGGTTTCCGGCCAAAAAAGACAGTTGATGATGCTATAAAAGAAATAATTCAAAAATATAAAAATAATGAATTAAAAGATGAGAATCGTTTTTACAACTTAAAATGGATGCAACAAACTGTTTTAACAAATAAATAATGAAAACAAACCCTAATATTAAAGATTTTTTTGAAGGTTATTCAAAAAAACTACAGGAAGTTCTTCAAGAGTCAGATTGGTCGCCTATCGAGCAGTTAGCAAATGATATGCAAAAATGCTGGAACGAGGGCCGCCATATATTCTTATGCGGTAATGGTGGAAGCGCTGGTAATGCAATTCATCTTGCTAATGACTTCATATATGGAATAGCTAAGAAAACCGGTGGTGGCATTAAAGCAATTTCACTGTCTGATAACTCTGCAGTCATAACATGTCTGGCAAATGATATAGGCTATGATTATATTTACTCAGAACAATTAGCCGTTCAAGCAGAGAAGGGCGACTTATTAATTGTTCTAAGCGGAAGTGGTAATTCACTTAATATTTTACATGCCGTTGAACAAGCTAAAAAGATGCAGGTAAAATCATTTGCTGTACTAGGCTATAGTGGGGGAAAATGTAAAGAGATTGTTGATGTACCTATTCACTTTCCAGTAAATGATATGCAAATTGCAGAAGATCTTCAAATAATTGTTGGCCACATGCTTATGCAATGGCTATATAAAAATCGTCCTAAAAGATAATATGCCAAAGAAAAACACAGTTTTAGTTTCAGGAGTCTTCAATATTCTTCATCCTGGACATATGCGATTTTTAAGGTTTGCGAGACATTATGGCGACAATCTTATAGTGGCTGTAGAAGGGGATAAAAAAGCTGGAGAGAATGCCCACATTCCTGAAAATCTTCGATTAGAGGCATTAGAAAGCCATAATTTAGTGACTGAAGCGTTTATCTCCGACGAGCCAATTGCTGAGATTATTAATCGTATTAAGCCTGAAATTGTGGTTAAAGGAAAAGAATATGAGTTACTTGAAAATCCTGAATCTAAAGCTGTCCTGTCATATGGCGGTCGATTAATTTTTAGCTCTGGAGACACTTTTTTTTCATCAGGAGATTTAATTAAAAAAGATTTTAAGGAAATTGATTCCCATTCTATTTCATTGCCTACCGACTATCTTAAACAACATAATCTAACTAAAGAAAAACTTATAAGGCGGTTAGAAACATTCAAAGATCTAAAAATTTCTGTAATAGGCGATTTAATTATTGATGAATACATCACCTGTCATGCGTTGGGAATGTCTCATGAAGACCCGTCAATTGTAGTAACTCCTACAGATTCGCAAAAATTTATTGGTGGTGCTGGAATTGTTGCATCTCATGCTTCAAGTTTAGGAGCATCAGTTGATTTTATTTCGGTAACAGGCAATGACGCATCAAGAAAGTATGCAATAGATAGCCTTTCTAAAAATAGGGTGAATGCACATTTACTCATCGATGAAGGTCGTCCGACTACTTTGAAACAACGTTTTAGAAGTAAGAATAAAAGTTTATTGAGAGTGAGTCACCTTTATCAAGGGGCAATCTCAATAGGACATCAAAATAAAATGCTTGAATTAATTAAAGAAAATATTAAAGATACAAATTTACTGGTGTTCTCAGATTTTAATTATGGTTGCCTGCCTCAATCCTTAGTAGGCGATATTATGAACATTACAAAAAATCATAAAATATTTGTTGCTGCTGACAGTCAGTCATCTTCTCAGGTTGGTGATATTAGTCGTTTTAAAAATATGGATCTTCTCACTCCAACAGAGCGAGAAGCTAGAATTAGTACGCGTAATCATGAGGATGGGCTTGTGGTTTTAACAGAAAAGTTAAGGCAAGATTCATTAGCAAAGAATATATTACTTAAACTAGGCGAGGAAGGTTTATTAGTTTATTCAAGGGAAAATAAAGGCGATAGGTCTACAGATAGAATAACAAATCTCAATAATGTGGTTAAGGATGAAGCAGGGGCAGGTGATTCGCTGCTAATTACTGGTGCGATGGCAATGGCATCTGGAGCAGATATATGGGAGGCTGCATGCCTTGGTTCATTAGCTGCAGCATTACAAGTTGGCCGAATTGGAAATACGCCGCTTAAGATAGATGAATTTCTTCAAGTCCTAAAGTAAATATTTTATTAAAGTATTAATTTTTTTTCACGTAACCTAAAAAATATTAAAATGAGAACAATACTTTTAGCAGCGGGATTCGGCAAGCGCTTAATGCCTTTAACTAAAGATATTCCGAAGTGCCTGGTTCCAATAAACGGAGTGCCACTTCTAGAAATTTGGCTAACTCGATTAATCAAATTTAATTTAGGACCATTTCTTATCAACACTCATTACATGTCAGGCCAGGTTGAGTCATATATCAATGGTAGTCAGTATAGTAAAAAAATAACAATAGCTACTGAGCCAGTGCTTATGGGAACAGCTGGAACACTAGTTAAAAATTTAAATTTTTTTCAAGGTAAAGATGGCTTATTAATTCATTCTGATAATTATTGTATGGCTGATTTTAATGCTTTTACTGAGGCGCATCAAAATAGACCAAAAGAATGTTTGTTAACAATGATGACTTTTCGAACTAATAACCCATCATCATGTGGAATTGTTGAATTAAATCAACAAGGTATAGTAACTGGCTTTTACGAAAAAGTAACTAATCCACCAGGGAACTTAGCGAATGGAGCAATATATATATTGTCGGCTGAATTATTAGAGATGATAAAAAAAGAGCTATATAGTGCAAAAGATTTCAGTACAGAAATACTAAGTCACTTAATTGGTCGCATTTATACTTATGAAACACAAGAGATTTTTATTGATATTGGAACCCCAGAAGCATATAAACAAGCCAATTCATAATATATAAATTAATTTAATCTCTATAAATTTTATTCAAAATGTTCCATAACTATCAATGGACGAAAAACTCGACCATTTTCAAGATCATCAAGAGCTTGATTAATTTGTTCTAGTTTATATTTTTTAGTAAGGAGAGCTCCTAGAGGGGTATCTGATTTATGGAACAAGTCATACATTATAGGTATGTCTTTATCTGGCATGGTTGAACCGCCCCAACTACCTTCTATAGACTTTCCAGAAATAAGTTCATGCGGGGCTATTTTTAGCATTTCACCATCAGGAGGGTGAGAAGCAAAAAGAAGTTTACCGTGATTTTTTTGAATTAACGAAAAGCCTAGTTCAATAGTTTTTACATGACCTCCAGACTCAATACATCTATCCGCACCACCATCTGTTAATTCATGTATATCTCTATGGATATTATTGTTTGTTGCATTGAAAGTATGTGTTGCACCTAATTCTTTGGCTAATGTTAATTTTTCATCAGATATATCAACGGCAATAATCATCTTAATATTCAGTGCTTTTAGGGCCATAAGAGCAGAAAGACCAATCCCTCCCAAGCCAAGAACAATAATTGATAGATCAGAAGATGGTTTTAGTTCATTTAAGACCATACCTGCTCCTGTCGGAAGGGCACAGCCAAAAAGAACGGCTATATCAAAAGGCAGAGATGTTGGTTTTCTTACAAGTCGATTTTCAGAAATAATAGAATAATTGGAAAAAGTGGTGACACAACCTGAATTTATAATTTGATTATCATATTTGTACTTAGCTCCAGGAGCCTCCATACCATCTCCTTTGACCCAACCTACAATTACTTCATCGCCAACCTCGATTTTCTTGACACCTTGACCGATTGCTTGAACAATACCTGAACCTTCATGGCCAAGCAGATGAGGTAGCCAATTATCAGAACCTCTTTTACCCTTAACCTCCATAAGTTGGCTACGGCACACACCACTATATAAAATCTTAATTAGAACTTGGCCTGGAAGAAGTGGAGCTGTATCTATTGATTTTAGTAATAGCGGTTTTCCGAGCTCTTCTAAAACTGCAGCATTAATCTTCATTATTTATTTATCATTTTTATTGTTTATAAAATTATCTATATATGATTTTAGTCCATCTTCTAAACTTGTCATTTTAAAATTAGTAAGATTATTTAATAAATATTGTGTATCAAATTTTACCTTAAAAGGTCTCTCTTCATAAGGCCCCATTTGAATCTTAATATTAGATTTTAGTCCTAGAATTGAAAAAATATTTTCAGATATAGTAAAAATACTATAACTATCTCCTGTTGCAACATTAAAAACTCCAGCCGTATTATTCCTGATTATCTGTTCAGTTATTCGAGCCACATCATTGGCTGTAATATAATCTCTTTCGATATTAGGGTTACAAAATAGGTAAATACTACCCTCGCTAATAGCAGATGCTACCAATCGATGAAGTGTACTTCCTTTGCTATCACCCTGCCCATAGGATCCTGAAAGCCTGAGTATTGCTAGATCAAATCCTTTTAATTTAGATTCTTTTTTTAAAATATCTTCACTAATTAATTTTGATTTAGAATAAAAACAATGAGGCTCAGTCTTATTTAACTCACTAATTGGTAGGGTTGAATTTATTCCATACACATCTACGGTACTTAAAAATATAACTTTTTTAGTGTCATTAGGAAGGCCTTCTAAAATATTTTTTATGATTTGAATATTTTTTTCGTATGCAGCCTTAGTGTTATAAATATATTCATCAGCTAATCTAGTTATAGCAGCAGGGATTATAAATATAGAGGACGGTGGAATACGCTTAAGTAAAGAAGAAACTGATTTTTTATCTAATAAGTCGCACATATTTCTATCAATGAGATCAACTTTATATGAATTATTTATTAAATATGAAGTTATATTTTTACTAAGAAAACCTGCACCTAGAACTACAATTGATTGTGTATTTTTATTTGGATTCATCTTTAATTGTATAAAATTATAAATAGCTCAAAATAATGTTCAATTAAATAGTTCTGACGGGAATATTACCAATTGTTTCTTTTATTTCATGTTTTAGGTCTTTATCTAACATTTTTGCGTCATTTTTTGGGAGTAAATAGCCGCACCTATTACATCCACCTACAGTCCCTTCTTCTCTAATCGTATCCTTAAATTCTCTAAATACAGAACTAGATATAATATCAGTTAATTTTTGTTCTTTAACATTCCCCATTTTTATAGCCATGCAAGGGAAAAGATTTCCATCAACATTAATATGAACACTCTCCCATGGCGCCTTACACTGCTTGAAATCAGCAGCATTATGATCACCATTATTAATAAATCCTAAATCAAGATTATTCAGAGGTTTGGGACTATTAAGCTCAATAACTTTAGGGTGTAAAAAACATTTTTTATTCATTACAATGTTATATTCCCTAACCTTTTCTAGCTCATTTAATATGATTGGAAGTTTTTTATACACATAAGCCTTTGACTCATACATCATATTTTCTATTGGTATCATATGGTCAGCGTATTGAATTGGTGAACCCTTTAGCAGCATGAAACTGTGAGTATCACATTTAAGTTTTTCAATACAATATTTATGAATATCAAATAAATCACTAGCATTTTCATCTAGAACAACTGTTTTTGAATCTAGTACTGTACTTGATTGATATTCATCTCTTTTTTTACTAAAGCGACGCATTAATTTTTCTGCCTTGAGCCATTGATCTGGAACAACATCTCTAACAATGTTTCCAATATCATCAACCGATATTGATAGTACTTTAAAATTTGGTGTTGATAATAGCAATTCAATTATTTCTTCTGTGAGTAAAAGCCCATTTGAAATAATATTGCATGTATGTTTTTTAGTGACAGCCTTAAAAACCTCTTCAAAGCCTTTAAATAAGAAAGGTTCTCCACCTGTTAAAGTTACATGTGCATATTCAGGAAGCTGATCAATAAGTTCTAACCATTGTTCAGTTGTAAGACTTCCTTCTATACGATCTTTTTCCTGAAAGCAAAATGAACATTTTAGATTACATCTATTTGTTAGAACAAAAACATATCTGTGAGGCAGCATAGAAGGGTCATCATATATCTTTTTAGAATAATCTATGCGTGCTTGATGATAGTCTGTATTTTTTATATTAGCCATATTTTTTCTAAAATTTATCTATTGCTCAAAGCTTAAAAAATATTTGTTAAGGTATAAATTCGCCTTGGTTGATAATTTAATATCTTCTTTAATAATGGTTTTGTACTATCTAGTGCAGTTATTAAAACAATAGAATCTGTAATATCACCACTCGAAAATTTTTCAATTTTAGGAGAAATATATGGCAAATATTTACCTACTCTATTATCATTATCGTCGTAAATTTTTGAAATCCAATCTAAATTAGATTCCATGTGATAACCAATTATAGGAAGCATTTGAGCGGCCCCGAAACCAATAACTTCTTCATCAAATGCTTGCATTTGATTTAAAGATTCCTGGAGTTGTTTTTTATATATGTTGTAGTTATCGGTGATTTGCTTTTCTTGGAAAATATTAAAACTATTGTTAGGAACTTTTTCTTTATTGATTTTACTAGTTTTTTTAAACCAATATAATGAGGTACCTCCCCAAAGAGAATAATTGTACTTGCTTCCCATAAACTCACAACCAATACGCTCTATAAGAAATCTCATGGATGAATACGAGAAATACTGTAGATGTTGATGAAAAATCTGATCATACCTTCTTTGATTGATTGTAGATTCAAGACTAGGTACTTCAATAAAAAATAAGCAATCATCAGCTGCTAAATCGACTAATTTAAAAAACTCCTCGTATATACCATCAACGTGCTCAAATGTATGAGATGAAATAATTAGGTCTGGCTTTACATTAAGGTCTGTATCATCCAATTCATTAATAAATTTTCCTTTTATAGATATTTTATTATCAATTATGAAGTCTTTATCTTTCCAGACAGGGTCTATTCCAATCAGATTTTTTGCTTTGCTTGATAATTTCTTTATTAGATATGCATCGTTACATCCTATTTCTAGAATCTGATTAAACTCCTTGTTTTTAACTACACTCTCTATTGTATTAAAAAAAAAGTCATTCCCACTTATGGATATATTACTTCCAGATGTTCTATGGCTATAGCTATCATCGTAAATAAGATCTGCATCTATTACATTTTTTAATTGGCCGTGACCACAATTCTTACAATAGTTAAAACCTTGGTCATACAAATTATTTTCTAGGTCTTTTTTTTCAAGATACAGTCCAGTTAATGGCATTTTTGGCATCTTGATTAATTCCACTAATTCATTATTCGAACAAATATTGCAAGTAGTTCTAACTCCCATTACATTACCTCCATATCTACCCAGGAATAATCTCCTGAATACGAAAAATCAAATAACAATTTTTTCCATTCATTGACTGAAAAATAAGATTCAGCTGAGATGTTCCATGAGCGATATTTATCTAAATCTCTTACACTTCTACTTCCAGAAATACTTATATATGAATGTAACTTTTTAACTCTTTCAATTTCTTGTATTGCTTTTTCTAATAAGTGTTCAGGAACCTCATTTAATGTATTAAGACATATAACTAAATCAAAATTTCGATCCTCGTAAGGAAGTTGATCTACAGAACCAGTACGTATAAATCTTTTTACCTTTGGATGAGCGTTTTTAACGGCATATTTTGATATATCAATACCTGATAAAGTGACGCCTGGAACTAATTTTTTCAGCTCATACAGAAGAAATCCTTTAGCACATCCAATTTCCAGAATCTTAGAATTTTTAGTAATTTTATAATGCTTAATAATATCTCTAGCAACCCCCTTAAAAAATTTTGAATCATAGTAATATCCGCCATAACCTTCACTTCTTTTTCCATCAAAATAACTTTTACCAAATCTTTCAAAATTTTTAAGTATGTGTTGATTCAAAAGGTTTCCTGCTAAAATAGTTCCCGATTCGTCATGTGAATTTAATATCAAATCTTCATCCATATCCTGAATTAAATTAACTTTTTTCGGCGTACGTACACCAACTTTTTTTTCATGTGGGTATGTCTTTGTTAAATTAATTTCTTTACCAGGCAATTTAATATGTTTACCACTCCTTGTGGTTGATAACGAATTGTACAGCGACCTATCAAGATATGGATACATATCATCAAGTGCTAATGGAGAAAATATACCATTTTCATCAGAGCTAAAACCTTGTCTAGGGACAATTTCTTGTTTCTCACTTATTAAAACTTCACAAATAGTAGGTATTTTTTCTGAGGTAATTTCTTTTAATTTACTATGTAACCCTGATTGAGTAGTCAGTAACTTATATTTTAAGTTAAATGCTTTTGAAATATTTTTTATATTAAGTAAATGTAAGCCAGTATTTGGTGTAGAGCCATAAAAGCGCTTATCTAGAAATTCATTTTGTGTTGATTTAATTGAGGTATATCCATTGTTATTAAATACAAAAATAGTAATAGGCATTTTTATATTTGAGATTAATTGTAATTCTTGAACATTAAATGGAAGACTTCCATCACCTATAAAACATATGATTTTCTTTTTTTTGTCCGCATAATGTACGCCAATAGATTCAGGTATTCCAGAACCCATTGAACATAAACTAGTTGATAATATAACTTTTTGATTTTTTTTAATTCTTAATGACTGGAACGAGGAGTAAACAATTGTTCCTCCACCATCAATCACATAAGAATATGACTTGTCTAACATTTTACTTAGTACATGTTGAAAATAATATGAATTTATCTTGTCTGTATTTTTTTGGTAGTTTAGAGCTATAAGATTTTGTTCTCGGTATTTACTTGTATATTGGAACCACTCTTTATTAGTATTTTGATAGTTAAATTTAGTTTTATCTAAGTAGGTAAAAAGTTTATTAATATCGCAATTTATACTTTTCGTTAAATTTAATGGTGAATTATCGGTTTCATTCTTATCTATATCTATCATTATAATTCGTGCATTTGGTGCAAAGCTGGTTGGCCTGACTGTTACAATACTGGAGTTTAGATGACTGCCAATTGCAATAATTAAGTCAGAATTATGCAATCCCAGATTAGCTCCTCTATGCCCAGCTATTCCTGGGCATCCAAGATTTAATTTATCTTCAGAATCAAAAGTATCAAAATTTGACCATGTCACTACATATGGAATTTTAGTATTTTTAATAAATTTCTTAACTAACGATTCGGCATTAGATAGACGAATTCCATATCCAGCTACAATTATTGGTTTCTTTGATTCTAAAAGAGACTGTTTTAAGTTTTTAGAAATTTCATTTAATAATCTATTGCTTACGGTTGGATATTTTTCAATTTCTTCTTTACTTGGGTAAAATGATATTTGATCCTTTGCCTTAATAAATGACCATCCAATATCAACTGGTATATCCAGCCAAACCGGACCTGGCCTTCCATTACTGACAAAATAAATCGCTTTTTGAAGTTCGTACTTAACATCAGTAAGAGAGTAAATAGTTTTTGCATATTTTGTGACTGACTTAACCATTGGCACTATATCAATTTCCTGGGTCCCAACCTGCCTTAAATTCCTGCCATTTATTGTTTGATTTGTTCTTGCTTGTCCTGAGATAAAAATACAAGGAATAGAATCAAGCCATGCAGCTGTAAGTCCTGTCAATGCATTCGTTGCTCCAGGACCAGTTGTAAATATTCCTACCCCGAGTTTATTTTTGTACCTGCTATATGAATTAACAGCAAATGATGCAGATTGCTCATGATTAAAATAAACTGCTTCAGTTTTTGGATTTTTCTCAACTGAATCAAATAGGTGAACAGCTGCACCCCCTGTCACACCAAAAAATTTTTCACAACCATTCTTTTGCAAAAAATCGATTATAAAATCGGAACATTTAATAGCCATAATTAATTGTCATCAACTTTTTGAAAGTAATGGCGAGCTTGACCACCTTCAACTGGAATAACAGAACCTATACAAAATGATGCTTTTTCAGAACAAAGTAAAACTACAATAGGACTTATCTCATCTGGTTGCCCAAACCTTCCTAAAACCGTCCTTTCATCGAGATATTTTTTTGCATGCTCTGAATTAGCGTTGCTTGATGTCCAGTGACCGTCCTCAGTTATTACAACACCAGGTAATACTGCACTCATAACAATCCCTGTTTTCTCAAGCGCTAAAACTCTAGCCATTGACCTTGAATAGGCAGTGTAAGCTGCTTTTAGAGAAGAATAAGGAACAGGCCCGCTATTTTCCATCGACGCCCCTGCTGTAATATTAACTATTCTCCCCCATTTATTTTTCTTCATAACAGGAATAACTTTATTATTTATTTCTATTGCCACCCCCATAATTAATTTAAATAAATCATACCAATCATCTAAAGGACATAATGGATCTAGAATACCTAATGTAGCACCAACATTGTTTACAACAATGTCTATCGATCCAAATTGATCCATAACTAAATCAACTAGCTCTGTTGGTGAGTTATCTTTAGTCAATTCACATTTAAAACCTACGCACTTGTTATTGATCTTCTTTAGATCAGCTAAAGCATCATTAAGTTTTTCATCACTCCGGCTAGTGATAATTACTGTTGCACCTTCTAATGCAAGATCAGTTGCAATAGCTTTGCCAATTCCAGATGCACCTCCAGTTACTAAAGCAATTTTATTTTTAATTCCTAAATCCATTTTTATTTACCTTTTACTTTATTGAAGTGTGATGTGATGTCTGAGAAGGATTTTAATATCACTGAGCAGTCTGCATCATAAGTAATGTATGTAGCACCATTATCTATTAAGAATTCTAGGTCCCTTTTGTTTGTAGCAATCGAGCCTAAAATAAAACCTGAACCCAATATTTTATCTGCGATCAGTTTAAATGCTTTGATGAATTTAGGACTTTTAAAATTACCAGGGATACCAATTGAAATTGATAAATCATACATCCCAATAAAAAATATATCAGACCTTTTATTCTCTAATATTTTATCTATATTTTCTAGAACATTTACTCCTTCAAGTTGGGGAATAATTAATAAATCGTTATTATAGCTGGCAATAAAATTATCCATATCAGCAGAAAAATATTTTGCAGATGACGTAAAAGGTGAGAGTCCTTTTTTTCCTTCTGGAGGGTATAGGGAGTATTCCTGAATCCTATCGATATCACTAAGAGAATATACGTTAGGAATTTGAATTCCATCAATATTAATTTCTGTTGCTTTTTGAATCTCTGATTTATTGATAGATGAGACTCTAAGAATTGCTGAAGTATTATTTTTATGTGCAACCATAGTCATAAGTTGAGCTTTTTCTAAAGATATTGGGGAATGTTCATTATCAATCACAATGAAATCAATATCAGAGCTTGAAATAATATCAATCATTTCGACGGAAGGCACAGTAATCCAGGTACCTATACAAGATTGTGTTTTATTTAGTTTTTGTTTTAGTTGTTTTTTCATTATTTTTTATCCAGTTAGCAGCTTCTACAATTTTATCTTCTTGTCCACCAATAACTTTTTGTTTTCCTAAGTAAGCATATATCTTTCTTGAGTCAACATCGTATACCTTTGCAACTTTTTCGATATGTTTATTAAACCCAGAAAAAATTCCTGTAAGACCACTAATTACCGCACTTGAAGTTATTGTGGGCGATTGTTCGATAAATTTATTCATTGCAAGTTCTGATGCATCAAGTGCAGAATATAAATCAATGCCTGTTTGGTATTTCATTCTTTGTAAAACAGCAACAAGAACTTCTAGTTGAGCATTACCTGATCCAGCACCAAAACCCTTGATAGAGGAATCAACAACTGTAGCTCCATTTTCAATTGCAGTTATTGAATTGGCAATTGCTAAACCTAAATTATTATGAGCATGGAAACCAACATTAATTGATAAATTTTTGACTAGGTATGAAATTCTGCTCTTCACATCTTCGGTAATATAATTGCCAGCAGAGTCAAAAATACTAACCCCAGACGCACCATATTCTTGGAATATTTTTGCTTGCTTGAGTAATTCTTTTTTATCAACCATGTGACTCATCATTAGAGCACCATAAACTGTAACGCCATTCTTTTTTGAAAACTCTATAAAATTTTTGGAGATATTTGCTTCGGTACAATGCGTTCCGACACGAACGATATCTACTCCAATATCTATTGCTTTAGTTAAATCATCTTTTATGGTTGCAAAGCCTGGCATGACATGAACAGCCAACTTTGTCTTTTTTAAAATCTTTCTGGCAATCGTAAGCATTTTTTTATCAGTACACTTAGAAAAACCAACTTGAAGAGAGCTTGCACCTAGACCATTCCCATGCCCAACCTCAACGACAGGGATACCTGCTTTTTCAGCTATTTTGCAGTATTTTTCAATGGAGTCAGCGCCTAGTTGATGACTTATGGCATGGTTGCCGTCTCTTAGGGTAGTGTCATGTATGATTATTTTTTTCATATTTTATTATGTGCAATATGCTCCGCTACCTTAATTGCTGCAGCATTGATAATATCAAGATTACCAGAGAATTTGGGCAAATAATCTCCATTGCCGATAACTTTTATCATTATAACTAATCTTTTTTCAATAATTTTAGGGTCTAAAGCTAAGTCATATCCGGTTATATATTCTTTTACCCGGTTGATAGTTGTATGTAAATTTTTTGTAAGAGAGCTTAAGTTAATATTATTGTCTTTTAATAAAAAAGATAATGTAGTTTGCATGTATATAGGAGGTTCAGCAGGGTTCAGTATTAAGATGACTTTATTTGCTTTATTTCCCGAAAATTCTTTGATTGCTGATGCTGTATTTGTAACATATTCATCAATATTAATTCTAGTTGCTGGACCTGCACTGATTGATGCAATAGATGAAACTAGTTCAATATACTGGACACGATTACCAAGTATTTTTTTTACTGTATGAATTAATGGTATAGATGATTGCCCGCCACAACTTACCATATTGATATTTTTATTAACTAAAGCATCATCTAAATTTATGGTTGGAATTATTGGACAACCAATCTTTGAGGGGGTCATATCAATTACATTAATATTAGTTTTTTTTAAAATTTCCCAATGAGTTAAATGATCTTTTGCAGAGGTAGCATCAAAGACAAGATCAATATTTTCCTTTTTATTTATAATTGCATCTATTCCTTTATTAGATACATTGAAACCCTTTTTTCTTGCAAATATCAAACCCTCAGACTTAAGGTTTCTCCCAGCTACTAATTCACAGGATAGAACTTTAGATTTTCTTATCTTACATAGAAGATCAATCCCTATCTTCCCTGATCCTAATATTGCTACATTTAACATTCTAGTCATTAGAATGGTCCTTCAAACCATTCACCGGGAATATCATGGGGCATGGGCTCTATTAAATCTTTTCTTACTTGGCTAGTATCTCTTTCCATCATGTTCATTATTTTTTCTACAATATCAGCTGCTCTAATATAAAATCCTTTAGTGAGGGAATAGCTAGTTGGCTCTGGGACATCCGGCATTGCTAATCTTGCAGGAGCTGATTTAAGCATCTTAAATTTTTCCATAGATACCCGAGCAATAATTTCACCTGCGACTGAACCAGTAGAGAATCCAGAGTCGAGCGTTAATAATCGACCAGTTTTTGATACTGAATCCATTACAGCTTCCCAATCTAGAGGTTTAATAGTTCTCAAATCAATTACTTCACAGGAAATTCCTTGCTTCTCTAAGTAATTTGAAGCATGTATAGCTTCTATAGACATATATGACATCGTAACTATAGTTATATCTTTTCCTGATTTAACAATTTTTGCCTTGCCTAGTGGTACCCTAATATCACCATCTGGTACCTCTCCAATACTATTATGTAACCAGCGATGCTCCAAAAATATTACTGGATTAGGATCAAAAATAGAAGCCAATAGCATCCCTTTTGCATCTTCGGGAGTTGTTGGCATAACAACCTTCAGCCCAGGAATATGAGAAAACCATGCCTGGAGGTTCTGCGAATGTGTAGGCCCTTGGCCCCAACCTCGGCCAATAATTAACCGAATTGTAATGGGCACACAATTTTGACTGCCAAACATGTAATGCCATTTAGCGGCACCATTAACCAGTTGGTCCATTGCTAAGAGGAAAAAATCAATACGTTGGTGTGTCATAACTGATTTTATGCCATTGAGTGCAGCCCCAATTGCCACGCCTGTCATAGCATTCTCTGAAGTTGGCATATCGAAAACACGTTCTGGACCAAATTGCTTCTCTAGGTTTATAGTTGTACCAAATACAGCTTTAGGATCTGTTACTCCTAAACCATAACAAATTACAGAAGAGTCTAGTTGCATGGCTTCATGTAAAGCTTTATTTATAGCCTCAACATAAGTCATTTGACTCATTTTGACGTCTCCTCTGTTGCATAAACTCCCTCGTAAGCTTCTGATTGATCAGGAAATGGTGATTTTTCTGCAAATTCAAATGCCGCGGCTACCTCTGAGTTAATCTGCTCCTTGATAGAGAAGAGTTTTGTAGTTGTGTCGGATCCATTTTTAGTTAGGCTACTTTCCAATAGCTTTAAGGGATCTTTCGCTTGCCATTCTAAAAATTCATCTTGGCTTCGGTAACCTATATCATTATCAAAATTGTGCCCACAATGTTCTCGCCAGCGATAAGTAGAAAATTCAAGGAAATGAGGCCCATTACCAGATCGAACATTACTCACAGCTTTTTTCATTAATTGTTGATTGGCTAAAATATCGTTATCATCACCAAAACTCATATCGATTCCCATAGCTCCAACCATTTTTGCAATACTTCTACCTTTTGGTTGCCTGACCGAAAGATCGCTATAAACCGAATATAAATTATTTTCACAAATAAAAAGAACAGGTAACTTTTTCACAGCTGCAAAATTAACAGACTCATAAAAGACACCTTCTTCAATAGCACCATCACCTAAAAATATACAGCTAACTTGATCAGTACCTTTTATTTTTGAAGAGAGCCCTAAGCCTACCCCTACAGGTATGCTATTGCCAACAATTGCTGAGGTACCCATAAAATTTACATTACGATCTATTAAGTGCATAGAGCCTCCCTTACCTCTTGAGCACCCAGTAGATTTACCATAAATTTCAGCAATCATAGCATTCAGATCTCCTCCCTTAGCTAAATAATGTGCGTGACCTCGGTGAGTGCTTACAGTAAAATCACCCTTAGTAATTGTTAACGCAAACACTGAAGGAATAGCTTCTTGACCGGTCGATAAATGAACCGGGCAACGCATTTTTCCTTCAGAGTATCGACGAGAAATTTCTTCTTCAACCTTTCGTATCCTATACATATGATAGAAGAGGTCTAGAGAATTTTTATTAGAGCTATTATTTACGGGGTGAACCAAAAGTAATCTCCATTATAATTTACCTCTTTAAAAAATTTGATCCATTCATCAACTGACATGATGGTTTTAGCAGTTAAGTTCCAGGCATACATCCGCTCTTTTTCTTCTTCATTTCGATAGGCATCAACTGTAATAAATGATTTTCCTTTACTTACTCGCTCAATTTCTTGTAGGGCTTTTCCACATTCTTCACGATCAAGATTGTGAATAGTATTAATTGAAATTACTACATCAAAAGAATCGTCAGGAAATGGAAGTTGAATTGCATTTGCAACCTCGGTATAAGGCTTCATACTGTCTATTGCATTATCAATTGCATACTCTGAAATATCAACGCCCCTAACATTTATCCCAGGAATCAGTGATGTAAGATCATGAAGCATAAAACCTTTGGCACAACCTACGTCAAGTAATGACGAATCTTTGGTTAAATTCCAATACTCTTTAAATGTTGGTATAACCGGCTGCCAAAAACGTGGCATATAATTAAAGCCGCCATAACCATGTTTTCTATCTCCATCGAAGAATTCACGACCAAATTTCCTCGCTATAAGTCTATCGGCATCACTTTTAGACGCAAGTCTTTCCTCTAAATTACGTTTTGCTTTAGGATAATTTTCAAGTAGATCTATTTCTTTTCTCATTCTAATCCTTTGGTTTATTTAGGCTTTATGTTGATAATTATATGATTCTTTTTTAAGGGCCTCTAAATTTTCTTTTACCCAAAATATACATTCATCTAATCCTTGATCTAACTTGATTTGATCCTCCCAACTCATCTCTTTTCTTAGCTTTGTACTGTCAAGATGATATGCCAAATCTTTACCGGCACGTTCGCTAACAATCTCAACATAATCTTCGAATTTTACGTTTAATTTTACACAAATTATTTCTACTAGCTCACGAATTGAAATGACCTCATTCGTTGAAATGTGGTATGTTTCACCGGCTTTTGCTTGTTCCATAATATTCCAGGTAGCTCTGGATACATCGCTCATATGTATAAAAGAGCGAGTCGACAAACCCCCGCCATGCAACTGTATTTTTTTCCCTAATAATATAAAAAATATGGTGCGTGGAATAATTCGATATAGTTGCTGACCGGGACCATAAACGTTAGCCGCACGAGTTGTCACTACTGGGAAATTATACGTATCATAAAAGGTTCGTAGACTCATATCTGCCGCTGCTCTAGAAACGGCATAAGGGGTACTGGGATTGAATGGAAACTTTTCATCAACAAATCCTGTACATGACCCGTAGACCTCAGGTGTGGAAATATGAATGTACCTTTTTAAAAAATTACATTTTCTAAGGCTATCATGAAGGTTTGTAGTTGAGACTACGTTAGTCATAAACCAATCGGCGGGATTTAACCAGCTTTCCCCAACCATACTCTGCGCTGCAAAATTAACAATATGGGTTGGTTTTACATCATTAATAAGTGTAATAATTTCTTTTAGGTGATGATTTAAATCTAATGAATGAAATGTAAAACTATCATGATTTTCCCATTTATAAGGTAAGAAAGGATAATTCGCTTCTTTAGAGCGACTAATTCCTACAACGTTGGCTCCTTGTTTTAATGCATAGCCCACAAAAGAAGCCCCAGAAAAAGAGTTACTGCCTATAATTAAGATATTATCCATTTATAAATTTAGCGCCTTTAAAATTGTATCGGCATTATCATCTTCCCAAATTATATGCTGATTGGGGGCTGCCCATTTAAAATTATCCCCATAATCCATTAAAAAGTTGTGTTTATGGTGCTCTACTGAAGTCGAACTTACTGTATCTGTTACCCACTTAAATAATATGTAAGGGCAGTCTGAATGACAAAGTGGATAGGCAACCCCACTATTAATAGCAAGATTATTAATGGCTTTTTCTTGCAGGGCTAACCTTAAATCAAAATCAAATGATCCCGGTGTAAATACTTCCCAGTCATACTTGGTGTAAAGCTTTTCCCGCATGCAATCATCAAAATCAGGAATGACTACGGGTCTAAATTTGGATTGTTTTAATTCTTGGTAAACTTTATACCATTCGTCTAAATTAGAGTTTCTATCGGCTTTAAAATGCGAGGTTCTAAGTGAGATTGTTATCACATCATCGCCAAATAAATTATTTATAAAAAATTTAGCCTGCTCAGTAGCTCTAAATGGCCTTAAATTAATACCTTCTTGTCCATAAAATGGATGAAGATATGTATTGAGATAAGGTATTTGTTTTTGATCATCTGGACGACCAGGATATCCTCCAGGAAATGCTGGTAATTTAATTTCTGTTAATGGGGTGGTTGTTATATCTAGACTAGAAACTTCTGGAATAAGAAAGGGGAGTTTCGATAAAATGTGACCTAACCTAAATTCTTTTTCTCTTCGTGGGGTTTGTTTTTCTCTTGGTGAAGAATTTCTAAACTGGTCAGCAACAATAGTAACTCCCATGGATTCTGCTCTCATGCTCTGTCTAACTGCATTACATAGGACTAGGTAACCTGCAAAATCATTCGTTACTGGCGCATACTTAAGGTCATAATAAATATTAAGTTTCATTCGTCAGACTTAACCAATAAAGTAAATTCAATACTTGTACGGGTATTTTTTTCAGTAGAAAATCCACCGTGTAAAAGGTCATCATTAAATATTATAAAAGTTCCACATTCGCCAATCAAATTATTAATCTTTAGTTTATATTTCTTCTCATCTAAATTTCCTTTCATTAATCCATCTCTTTCTTCATAAGAAACATCATATTTTTCTTTATGCGAACCTTTCACATACCTAAACCCTGTATTTTTGTCATTATGCAAAGAGAACCAGACCTTTACTCTTTTAATTTTAAAGTCTGTTGTTGGTGCTGAGAATTTATTTAAGGGATGGTAAAACCATGAATCACAATGAAGTGGAGCTCCATCTAAATAAGGTTTTGGCCTACAAATTCTGAAATCTATACCAGGGTATCCTAAATTAATTGCATCAAGAATTCTAGACCAATCTAGTTGTTCAGATAATGCACTAAAGAAACTAGTTGATGTTAATTTTGTTACTAATTCCTTGCAGATGTGTCTGTTATTTAACGTCCATATTTCATTATGAGCGCCACTTTTAGCTATTTGAGTTTCATGGTATTTGTCTATCGCCAAATCTGGATTGGCACTAGCTTTATCATATTTTGATAGGACTTTTATATATTGGGATTTAATCACTTCTTGAAAAACTTCGAGATCTTTTTTCGTAAGGCACCCGATACCAATACCTGATTCGCCACTGGCATCAGATAACAATTTTTCAAACTGATAATCAGCGTATGTCTCGGTCATAATTATTTATTTATAAGTTGAGAGCTTTTAAAATTATATCGGCATTATCATCATCCCAAATTAGATGTTGATTGGGGCCTGCCCATTTTAAATCTTCCCCATAATCAATCAAAAAAGATTTTTTATGACATTCTACTGTGGCTTCAACTGTCGCCGCAATCCACTTAAATAGAATATATGGACAGTCTGAATGAATCATCGGGGCGTTAGCCCCATGATTAACAACTAAATTATTAACAGCTTTTTCCGATAGAGCTAGCCTTATATCATGATCAAATGCTGCAGGTTCAAATACTTCCCAATCATATTTAGTGAACAGCTTATTCGTCAGGCAATCTTCAAAATCAGGGATAACAATTGGTCTAAATCTTAATCTTTTTAATTCTTGGTAAACCTTATACCATTCGTCTAAATTAGAATTTCTTACGCTCAAATTATAGGATGTTCTAAGTTGAATCGTTATTACATCATCACCAAATAAATTATCTACAAAAAATTTAGCCTGCTCAGAAGCTCTATAAGGCCTTAAATTTATATCTTCTTGCCCATAAAATTCATGAAGGAAGCCATCTGAATAGGGGATTTGATTTAAGTCATCTTCACGCCCAGGATAGCGAAAAGGAAATGTTGGACGTTTAATTTCTGTTAATGGGGTGGTTGTTATATCTAGACTTTCAACTTCTGGAATAAGAAAAGGCAGCTTCGATAAAATGTGAGCTACTTTAAATTTCATTTCACTTTCTGGACGGTTTTCTTCCCTTGCTGTCCTTTTCCTATATTGGTCAGCAACAATAGTAATCCCCATAGATTCTACCCCCATCTTTTGCCTAACTGCATTGGCGAGCACTAAATAGGACGCAAAATTAAAACTCGCTGGCGCATAGTTCATGTCATAGTAAACATTAAGTTTCATATTTATAAATTTAGCGCCTTTAAAATTGTATCGGCATTATCATCTTCCCAAATTATATGCTGATTGGGGGCTGCCCATTTAAAATTATCCCCATAATCCATTAAAAAGTTGTGTTTATGGTGCTCTACTGAAGTCGAACTTACTGTATCTGTTACCCACTTAAATAATATGTAAGGGCAGTCTGAATGACAAAGTGGATAGGCAACCCCACTATTAATAGCAAGATTATTAATGGCTTTTTCTTGCAGGGCTAACCTTAAATCAAAATCAAATGATCCCGGTGTAAATACTTCCCAGTCATACTTGGTGTAAAGCTTTTCCCGCATGCAATCATCAAAATCAGGAATGACTACGGGTCTAAATTTGGATTGTTTTAATTCTTGGTAAACTTTATACCATTCGTCTAAATTAGAGTTTCTATCGGCTTTAAAATGCGAGGTTCTAAGTGAGATTGTTATCACATCATCGCCAAATAAATTATTTATAAAAAATTTAGCCTGCTCAGTAGCTCTAAATGGCCTTAAATTAATACCTTCTTGTCCATAAAATGGATGAAGATATGTATTGAGATAAGGTATTTGTTTTTGATCATCTGGACGACCAGGATATCCTCCAGGAAATGCTGGTAATTTAATTTCTGTTAATGGGGTGGTTGTTATATCTAGACTAGAAACTTCTGGAATAAGAAAGGGGAGTTTCGATAAAATGTGACCTAACCTAAATTCTTTTTCTCTTCGTGGGGTTTGTTTTTCTCTTGTAGACCACTCTCTAAACTGGTCAGCAACAATAGTAACTCCCATGGATTCTGCTCTCATGCTCTGTCTAACTGCATTACATAGGACTAGGTAACCTGCAAAATCATTCGTTACTGGCGCATACTTAAGGTCGTAGTAAACATTTAAACGCATTCAAACATCCTGTTATAGTGGAATTTATCATCATCGTTGCCGCTAAGAGCTTGAAAATAATAATATAATGTCAATATAACATTGTACTAGACATGGCGCTGGAAAACAGAATGAACTTTAATTTTGTAAAGTGTAAATATACTTAACGCTTTTTACTGTTTTTTAACTCGATGTTTCTAAATTCTAGAACAGTCATTACTGCACCGACTATTGCAAGAACAAAGCAGAAAAAACCTACGAAGAATAATAATGAACTATCCATGATTAGTCCTTTCTTGCTATTAATTTGAAATAAATAGCAAAAGTTAAAATTGATGGAATCCATGTTGCTGTAAATAACGCTTCAGTCTGGTTGCCGACGCTAAACCAAAGATAAGAAGTTGTAAAAAATGCAACTGCCACTGAAATTAAAATACATATGTCTGCTGTTTTAATCATAATTAAACCTTTATTTAAAAATTAATTTTCATTCCAAAAAGCCCATGAAGCTATCAAAAGGAGAATCACTGCTAATGAAGCATGAGCTCTTATACTTGTTTCTTGAGGTAGCTCTATTAAAAATGGGACTATACCAATTATGCCGAGTAGAAGCCAAATTACTGCTAATATTGCTAGGAAAATTGCAACCTGCCCAATTTTTCTTTTCATATAATCCTTTTTTTATTAGATAAATAATTATTGAATATAATGCTTACTAATATTAAGTACGCTAATTAAATCAGTTTAAGATTATGCTTGAGACATATTTGATGTCAAGCCAAACATTATTTTTTGCTAAATTATTTTTAGTTTAGAAGAGACTTTTAATTAATAGTTCATTCCTAAATTGCAATGAACTAAATATTAGGTAAAATGTCTATTCGAGATGTATTTAGATTTAAGAATAATGTATAGTTATTCATTAGTGTACTAAGTGGATTATTTTTAGTAATTATCTATATTTTTTAACTAGTAATTTTTTTAAACAGGGGAGTTTTATATGTTAGATCCAAATGATTTCGTCGGGGTAAGCTTCTGGCTTTTATCCGCGGCTATGGTAGCGGCAACGTTTTTTTTCTGGGTAGAAAGAGACAGAGCCGAAGGTAAATGGAAAACATCACTTACAGTTGCTGCAATGGTTACAGGTATAGCAGCAATTCATTATTTTTATATGAGAGGTGTGTGGATCAGTACAGGTGATTCACCTACAGTATTTAGATACGTCGATTGGTTGTTAACAGTTCCACTTCAGATTGTCGAATTCTACTTAATATTAGCAGCAATTGCGGTGGTTGCAGTGTCTGTATTTTGGCGGTTACTTATCGCTTCAGTAGTTATGTTAGTAGCTGGTTATCTTGGTGAAGTTGGCACAGTAGGTGTTTGGTCTGGTTTCACAGTAGGGATGATCGCTTGGTTATACATTATCTATGAAGTATTTGCAGGTGAAGCTAGCCAAATTAGTGAAAGCAAGGGAACAGTCGCAAGTAAAAAAGCATTTAATGCTTTAAGAATTATTGTTACTGTTGGTTGGGCTATTTATCCAATAGGCTACTACATGGGTTATGCTGGAAATACAGACGCAGGTACTTTAAACCTTGTCTATAACCTAGCTGACTTTGTTAATAAGATAGCATTTGGAGTAGTTATATGGGCTGCAGCAACATCGGGTTCCAAAGCTAGATAAAGTTTTTGGTACTTGAATATTAGCTATAAAAAACGCGTCAGAAATGGCGCGTTTTTTTTTAAAAGTACAATCCAGGAGATAAGATGGAGGCAGTAAATTTCAACTTAGTTTATAACTCATTGTCTTTTGCTATAGCAACATTTGGTGCGAGTACTGTTTTTTTCTTTGCTCAACGATCTCAAGTTGCTCCAGCATATAAAACAGCTATGACTTTGTCAGGCTTAGTATGCTTAATTGCTTTTTATCATTACATAAGAATGTTTGAAAGCTTTAATGATGCTTTTACATTAATATATGGAGAAGTTGAAGTAACAGGCTCACAATTTAATATTGCTTATCGATATGTTGGATGGTTACTAACCGTACCTTTGCTATTACTTGAATTAGTTCTTGTAATGCGATTAAGTAAAGAGGACACATTTTCTAGGGGTACAAAACTTACTGTTGCAGCCATACTAATGGTTATTTTAGGGTACCCTGGTGAAGGGATGGTTGATGTTGGTCAATTGAATGATCGCTGGATGTATTGGTTGCTAGCAATGATTCCATTTTTATATATTCTTTATAGTTTGGTTGTAGGACTCGCAAATTCAATTACTAAGCAACCAAAAAATGTTCAAGGATTGGTAAGTAATGCAAGGTGGTTACTTATTATTTCATGGACTTTCTATCCAATAATATATTTAGTTCCAATGATTTACCCGGAGGCATCTTATATAAACATCCAGGTTGGCTATACAATTGCCGATGTAGTCTCAATTGGTATGTTTGGTGTGATGATTTATATGATTGCTCAACGTAAATCAGATGCAGGGGCGTAATCAAATTGAAATTATTGGTTAAAAAAGACAGCTATATAAAAGGTTTTATAGTTGAATAAGATTATGAAAAATAATTCTTGGGGCGAATCATTTACACCACCCGAAGCAGATAAATTTTTAGATACTGTTAAAAATGAATTTGCTAAAAGCTTTGAGGTAGAAGATAAATTTTTATCTGCTTGGTTAAATCATCATGGGGAATCTCAAGGTAAATGGCTACGAGCGAGACTTGCATTAGCAACAGGTGGTTTATTAGGTCTATCCAGTCAAACATCTATAAATTGGGCAGTAGTATGCGAATTAATTCATAGTGCGTCACTACTCCACGATGATGTATGTGATCAAGATTCTCTTAGAAGAGGGCAAAGTAGTGTCTGGAAAGCATACGGTATATCTGCAGCGATTTGCACAGGTGATTATTTGATTGCAGAGTCATTTAGAAAGATTACTGAAATTGAGGAGGGCTGGCATCAAACAATTTTGCTGAAATTGTTATCTTGTTCAGTTAAGGAAATCATTTTTGGACAATCTAAAGATGTTAGTTTTGATGTGCTTGATATGTCATGGGATGAGTACATGAAAATGGTAATTAATAAAACATCGCCATTTATAGCATTACCAATGATGGGAATGTTCAAATGTAGGGAATGTTCAATTGATGAATGTGATGGGCTTCAAAAAGCATCAAATTACTTAGGTTTGTCTTATCAGTATTTAAATGATGTTGAAAATTTAGTAGGGATTAACCAAGATATTTTTTCAGATATTTATAAAAGCCATCCAAATGCGATGCTTATTAAGATCTTAGAAAAGTTAGATCTACAGAATAAGTTAAAAATAAAAAAAGAGCCAAAACTACTAATTAATTATATTGATAAAAAATCTATCTTAGTGCAAAAAAGTAATATAAATAATTTACTTGAAAATGCGAGAAATCAATTTCATAGAGTTCCTAATGTTGTTCAGCCTGTTTTGATATCTATTGAAGATGAAATTAATGAGAGATTAGAGAGTCTTATGGAAGACAGATAATGAAGAGTGTAGCAATTATTGGTGGGGGGTTAGGGGGAATAGCATCAGCAATTCGCTTTAAATCTAGGGGTTACGAGGTCTCTTTGTATGAAAGATTAGATGAGCTTGGTGGACGTGCTCAAAAATTTAGTAAAGATGGTTATATTCACGACGCAGGACCAACAGTAATAACAGCACCATACTTATTCAAAGAATTATTTACTCTTCTAAATGAAAATATCGATAATTATGTAACATTCAAACCATTAGATCCTTGGTATAGGTTTTATTTTAATGATGGAACAGGTTTTGATTATGGGCCTAATAGAAAAGGAATGCTTGAACAAATTGATCAAATATCACCAAAGGATGTTGACGGATATTTAAGAATGCTAAAACGAGCTGAGGAAATATTTGAGTTGGGTTACGAGAAACTTGCTAGTGAGCCATTTACTAGAATTTTAAAAATGGTACGTTACGGACCAGACATTATTCGATTAGGAGGATACAAGTCAGTCTATAGTTTTGTTTCTAAATACTTAGAGCACCCAAATTTAAGGCAAGCTTTTTCAATTCAGCCATTATTAGTCGGTGGCAATCCTTTTACGACATCTTCAATTTATGCATTGATTCATGCATTAGAACAAAAGTGGGGAATATCATTTGTTATGGGAGGAACTAATCATCTTGTAAAAGAGCTAAAAAATCTTATGCAGAGGAACGGTATAAATATTCATTATCAGTATGACGTTGATGAATTTATTACCAATAAAAATTCAGTACAAAGTATTAAGTTCTTAAATGGGAAAGAAATAAGATCTGATATTGTAGTAAGTAATGCCGATCCAATTCAGGTTAATAGTGAATTTCTCAGAAATAGTAAAATATCATGGCACAACCAGATACTAAAAAAATATGCCAAACATTCAATGGGCTTATTTGTATTATTTTTTGGTTCAAAAAAACAATATAAAAATGTTGCTCATCATACTATCTGGATGGGACCTAGATATAAGGAATTATTAGATGATATTTTTGATAAGCATCATTTGGCTGAAGATTTCTCAATATATCTTCATCGCCCTACAGCTACTGATTCCTCATTCGCACCAGAAGGTCATGATTCATATTATGCACTAGTACCAGTTCCAAATTTAAAGGGAAATTACAACTGGCATGAAATTAAAGAGAGCTTTTCTGAGAAGATATTAGCTTCATTAGATAAAACTATAATGCCAGGTATATTAACTAATGCACTTTCTAAATTCAGTATGACACCAGTAGACTTTAAGAATAATTATCGAACGCCTTATGGAAGTGGCTTTTCTATAGCACCAATCCTGACGCAATCAGCATGGTTTAGGACACACAATCAGGATGACAAATATAAAAATTTATTTTATGTTGGTGCAGGGACTCATCCAGGAGCAGGTATACCTGGTGTATTAAATTCAGCAAAAGTAGTCGACAACATAATTCATTTATGAAAAATCAAGCCCAAATTATCAAAAAATACGGTAAGACCTTTTACTGGGCATCCTTTTTTCTTGAAAAAAAGTTTAAGTTAAGATTATTTTCTATTTATGCTTTCTGTAGAGAAATTGATGACATGGTCGATAATAAAAAAGAAAAAGATAATTACATAAAAAAAAATTTTCAAAAAAAAATAGAAGGGTTTAAGGGTGCAAAAAAAAGCATAAATTCATCCAAAGAGATAATAGGTCAATTTATTTTAGGACAAAAAGGCGATTTATCTCATAAACAACCAAAGTCACTTAATGAGCTCACTATCTATTGCTACCGAGTTGCTGGGATTGTTGGATTGATGGTTTGTGATGCACTTAATGTAAAAGATATTAAAATAAGGCACTATGCGATTGATTTAGGTATTGCGATGCAATTAACAAACATATGTAGGGATATAAAAGAAGATTCACATATGGGTCGAGTATATTTGCCGCAAAACCTAGTTGGAAAATTAAAAGCAGGCGAGGTAGAGTTTCCTAATGAAAATGACTATAAAAAAATTAAGGTGTGTCAAAATAAGTTGTTAAAAATAGCTGATGATTATTATGCTAGTGCAGAACATGCAATTCCATTTTTACCAGGAAGAACATCACTAGCAATAAAAATAGCAGCTAAACTCTACCAAGCCATTGGAAAAAAAATTATCAATAATGATATTTCGTATTTAAAAGGTAGAGCATTTATTACTAAATATGAAAAATTAAAAATAACCTTAACTAACATTATCTCAATAAATAAAACCCCTACAAAGATTAACACTCATAATAAGAGATTACATGCTGCTATTATGAATTTACCGGGGGCTCATTAGATTGAATAAAAAATTTGATATTGTTGTTATAGGCGCAGGACTTTCAAGTTTAATGTTTTTATCAAGGTACATTCATAATAATAAAAATCAGTCTATTTTATTGATTGAAAAAAATAAGAAAAGAAATATCAATCAGACTTTTTGTATTTGGCAGGGTCCTGACTTAATTGATATAAAAAAATTATATAATTTAAGAGCAAGGCATGTATGGAATAAAATACGGGTGTCATATGGAGATGAAAATGTTGATAAAGATATTGCTCCATATTCCTATGAATGCTTTGATGGTAATGAAACTCTTACAAATTTATTAAATCAGTGCAAAGGAAAAATTACATTTAGACGAGGGTTGGACGTAAAAAAAATTAAGAATCATAAAGATTCAGTTGAAATTATTACTAGCAAAGGATCTATAAAAACTAAATATGTTATTGATAGTCGAAATAAAATTTCAAAGAAGCAGTATGCATATGCTCCTAATCTCCATCAGGCATTTATTGGTAATGAAATAATAGTTGAAAAAGAAAAATTTAATCCTGATTTGCTCACACTAATGAAATTTTCTAGAAATAAAAAAGATATTGAATTTACTTATATTCTTCCTTTTTCTAAGAAAAAAGCTTTAGTTGAGACAACATTATTTGCAAAGAACCCATCTCTTAATAATATTCAAAAAATACATAATCAGTCACTTATAAAACATAGTAAATTTAGGTCTATTAAAAAAGAAAGCGGAATTCTGCCAATGATTTTAGGTAGAAATTATATCGATAATAATATTATACCTATTGGTTTATCTGCAGGTATGGCAAGGCCATCTACTGGGTATTCTATGATGAGGATTGCTCAATGGATTAATTCTATAGAAAATCATAAAATTGAGAGTGATAATATTAAGCGATTTGAATTTAGGCCAAATAAACTACTAGAATGGTTCGATAGTATTTTTCTTACCGTATGTTATTTTTGGCCTCAAAAAGCACCTATATTATTTATGAGATTGTTTAGCAATGCTGATATTAAATCTATTATTAGATTTATGTCTGATGCCCCTACAATAAGAGATATTATTTTTATAATCTTGAGTATGCCCAAAAAACTTATGATTCATGGCCTTATTAAAAAATATGTTAAATAAAGTAATTATTCATCAGCAGATATTTATTATATTTTCATTATTTATATTAATCATTAATTTTTTTTCAAACATTATCAATAGCTACACTAATTATTTAATCTGGATAGCCCTTTTTTTTGTCAGCACACTTGGTGTTAGTCATGGTGCATTAGATGGTAAATTAATATGGCGAGGAATAAATAAAAATTTCCAAAGAATTATCTTATTCACTTTATATTTAATTTTGGTATTGTTAGGTTGGTCTCTATGGGTTAGTTATCCCTCAATTGGATTATCAGTATTACTTATTATGTCAATTTTTCATTTTGGTAATTCTGATTTAAAATTTCTTAAATTATCTGACATAAATATTAGGTTGTCTTGGGGTTTCGGTATGACTTTCATGCCAATTTTATTTAAACGAGAGGTAGTTGATTCAATTTTTTACAATTTAATCGGAATCAATATACCTGATTTCTTGATGGTTATTATTTATTGTATTTTAATTCTCAGTATCATCAGGATATATTTTAGTCTCATAAATAATGTTATCAATTCCAAAGCGAATGTAGTTTGGTTTAGAGATAAAAATGTATTATTGATTCTTGAACTTACATCTCTAGTTATTCTCTCGTGCTTTACCCATCCGTTTATTTGGTTTGCAATTTACTTTTGTGGGTTACATGGAATTCGTTCTTTAATTGATTCTAATTTCAATTGGAAAATTGATCTAAAATGGCTTTCTTTATTTACTCTTCCAGTATTGGTATTTATTGGATTTACGTATGGAAGATATTGGAATGTAAATTCATATTCCTTAATATTTCCTGTTTTAGGATCTTTGACTATTGCTCATATGTCGTTACCTTCTCTATTGAAATTTATAAAAAGATAGGCCAATTTTTACTCTATTATTTTATTAATTTTTTGTGCCATCATAAGTCCAGCCTCAAAAGCATTTTCAACTCTCCCATGAGTTAACCAGTCTCCACAAGAGGCAAGCCTATTATCATAATCAATGAGTAAATCTGATTTAGTCTGCCTACTTATATTTGCATATCGCCAAGCTTGAAGGTCAATATGCTCTGCAATACTAGTATCTTGACCTATAATTCTTGATGTTTCATTGTTTAGATAAGTAATAATGCTTTGAGGATCGTCAGATAAATGATCTTCAGCCCATGCATTTGTTGAGTTAATTAACATTGAAAATGATTGTTTTCTGTCTGGTTTAGAGTTATTAATGGATATCCAACTTATATCTGCATCTCTTATAAGAGCTGAATCCCATAATAATGAAATAGGCTTCTTAAATCCAAGCATTAAGGAAAAACAACCTACCATTTTTCTAGTAAGCAAATCATTATGATATTTAAAGTATGTTGGGAGAATTTCTGCTGACTGAATTGGGGGAGCAGTTGATATGACCCAATCAAATCTTCCTAAATTATTTGAATTATTATCAAATAACTCCCAATTATTAGTGTTACGAACTATTTTATTTACTTTAGTATTTAATTTTATATTAAGTTCCTTGGATAAATATTGAGCAATTGAATTCATCCCAGGGGCACCAACATAATGTGGATATTCTGCGTTCCAAGTAATAATCCTTAATATCTTATTATCTATGAATTCGGCAAAGCGAGCATCCCAGCGTTTGATTATATTTTTTTTGATTAATGGTTTGATGAAATTCTTAAAATTTGTACCTTTAGCGGTAAAAAATTGAGCACCATGATCAAACTCATATGGTGGAGAGCAACGTAAAGCCATTCTTCCACCTACGCCGCGGCTTTTTTCAAAGATTGATACTGCAGCAATTTTTTTAAGATTTTGTGCAATGGCTATAGATGAAATTCCTGCACCAACAATAGCAATTCTCATTTTTATTTTATTTCTTAAAGAATAACCAGATAATGATGCCTATTACTATAAGTATCATTCCGATTATATTTATATCCATTAACATTTTTTTGCACCTAGTTTAATTATTATATGAAAAATAAATAATATTAAAATATTGGCGGAGAGCGAGGGATTCGAACCCTCGATACAGGTTTAACCCGTATGCTTCCTTAGCAGGGAAGTGCTTTCGACCACTCAGCCAGCTCTCCTAGTTATAACGGCGTAACGATACTTCAAATGAACTGAAAAATCAATGAGACTAAGCTTTCTCTAATTCAAATATTTTATGTAGTGCTTTGACTGCCCGATCGAGCATCTTTTCTTCTACAATAATTGAAATTTTAATCTCACTTGTCGATATAGTGCTTATGTTAATACCTTCATCTGAGAGTGTCTTAAACATTTTACTTGCTATACCTGCATGGGACCTCATCCCAACACCAACAAGAGATAGTTTTGCAATTTTCTCATCGCTAATAATCTCTCTTGGGTGAATTATCCCTTTAACCTTTGTATCAATAATTTCTAATGTGGTTTTTAAATCTCTTTTATTTATCGTAAATGTGAAGTCTGTAGTGCCATCCTTACTAACATTCTGAATAATCATATCAACGTCAATATTGGCATCAGCAATAGGACCTAAAATTTGATAAGCAATACCTGGGGTGTCGGGTACTCCAAGAACATTGATTTCAGCTTCATCCCGATTAAAAGCTATTCCAGAGATTATTGGTTCTTCCATTTTTTCATCTTCCTCAAAGGTGATAATTGTTCCTTCTCCATAAGCATCAAAGCTGGATAGGACTCGGAGTTTAACTTTATACTTTCCGGCAAATTCAACAGAACGTGTCTGTAAAACTTTTGAGCCTAAGCTCGCCATCTCAAGCATTTCTTCAAAAGTAATTGATTTTAGTCTTCTAGCCTCTTTTACAACACGAGGGTCTGTAGTATAAATTCCATCTACGTCTGTATAAATTTGACATTCATCTGCATTAATTGCTGCTGCAATAGCTACTGCTGTAGTGTCTGACCCACCTCTACCTAGAGTAGTAATATTTCCAATTTCATCAACACCTTGGAATCCTGCAATTACAACAACATTGCCAGCGTCTAAATCCTGTCTAATAGCCTTCTCATCAATTTTTAGAATCCTTGCTTTAGTGTGAGCTTGGTCTGTTAGAATTTTTATTTGGTAACCTGAATAACTTTTAGCAGGTATACCTATATTTATTAAGGCTAAAGCAGTTAATCCAGCTGTAACCTGTTCTCCTGTAGAGACTATAGCGTCTAATTCTCTTGGATCAGGTGACTCCATCATTTCTTCTGCAAGTCCAATTAACTTATTTGTTTCTCCAGACATAGCAGACACCACCACAATAATTTGGTGCCCTTCTTTTTTAAATTTTTCAACTCTATCTGCCACGGCATTAATACGATCGCCGTTTGCTACAGAGGTACCCCCAAATTTTTGAACAATTAAAGACATAAATTTATTTACTTAGATTTTTTTGAACATTCGCCATCGCAGTGTCGATCATTGATATATTAGTTCCGCCAGCCATTGCCATATTTTTTCTTCCCCCGCCTTTTCCGCTAACTGACTCACCAAGAAATTTTGCAATTTCACCAGCATCGACCTCGCTAGTTAAATCATCAGTTACACCCACAGCAAATGAGGCTTTACCTTCATTAATAGAGGCTAATATTATAACGGCTGTTTTAAGTTTTTTCTTTAAATTATCAATCATTTCTCGAAGTTCATTCGGGCCCTGGTTATCTAATTTTTTTGCCAAATAAGAAAATGATTTTATTTTTATAGCTTGGCCTAGTAATTCATCACCCTCAGAGCTTGCAAGCTTAGATCTCAATTGATAAATTAATTTTTCACTGTCTTTAATTTGAATTAAAAGTTGTTCTGTTTTCGTAATAATTTCATTTGGACTTGCGTTTAATCTTTTTGATAGGCTTTCTATTACAGTATTTTTTTCTTTTAGCATATTTAAAATATTGACACCTGTTGTAGCTTCTATACGACGAACCCCTGAGGATATTCCTGACTCAGATTGAATTTTAAATAAGCAAATATCTCCTGTTTTTTGGACGTGCGTGCCTCCGCATAGCTCTCTGCTGTTCCCAATATCTAGTACACGCACTTTTTCTCCATATTTTTCTCCAAATAGCATCATAGCGCCTTCTTCTTGCGCTTCTTTTATATCCATTAGCCTAGTTTCGGTATTTTGATTCTTCATTATTTCACTATTTACGATGTCTTCAATTTGGTTAATTTCATCAAGTGATAATGATTTTGGGTGTGAAAAATCAAACCGTGTTCTTACTGCTGATACCAGTGATCCTTTTTGTTCCACATGATCACCTAGAATAATTTTTAATGCCTTATGAAGTAGATGAGTTGCTGAATGATTTCTTTTAATATCATCTCTATTTTTAACATTAACATTGGCATGTATTGTTTCATCTATTTTAATAGTTCCACTGATTACTTTGCCCCAGTGACCAAATACCCCTTCTTTTATTTTATAGGTGTCTAAAACTTTAAATGCCCCAGCTTTTGATTCTAGCATTCCAATATCACCGACTTGCCCACCTGATTCAGCATAAAAAGGAGTTTCATCTAGTATTACTAAGCCTTCCTCATTTGTCTTAAGTTCAGTCACTATCTCATCATCTTTGAATGTTGCATTCACCTTAGCTTTAGATTCTGTTCTATCATAGCCCACAAAAATAGTTGCTTTCCCACTATAGTCTAAGGAGACTTTATTTTTAAATTTGCCAGCTTCGCGAGCCCGACTTTTTTGAATATTCATAGATGCATTAAATTCATCTTCGTTAACTATAATATTCTTTTCTCTGCAAATATCCCCTGTTAAATCTAAAGGGAATCCAAAAGTATCATGAAGTTTGAAGGCAAATTCTCCTGAAAGAAGCTTTAACTTTTTGTTGGTGATATGCTTAATTTCTTCTTCAAGGCTACTCATACCATTTTCAATTGTTTCAAAGAAGCGTTCTTCCTCCATTTTAATTTCAGATTCTATCTTTTTAGATTGTGAGTCTTTAATTGGATAGGCAACTCCCATTGTTGAATTTAATACAGCTACTAATTTATAAAAGAATGGTTCTCTAACCTTTAACTTATAACCATGTCTAATTGCTCGACGAATTATTCTTCTTAAAACATATCCTCGGCCCTCATTTGAAGGAATAACTCCATCATTAATTAAGTATGTAGTCGCACGAATGTGGTCAGCTAAAACTTTTAATGATGGATGGTTTAGGTCCTTAGTGTTTGTGAGTGATGCTGCATTTTTGATAAGCACTTGAAATGTATCAATTTCATAGTTTGAATGCACACTCTGAAGTATAGCTGTAATTCTTTCTAGTCCCATCCCAGTATCAACTGAGGGTTTCGGTAGTGGGTGCATTACACCATTTTCATCACGATTAAATTGCATAAATACTAAATTCCATATTTCTATGAAACGATCACCATCTTCATCCTTCGAACCCGGAGGTCCTCCTTTAATGCCTTTGCCATGATCATAAAATATTTCACTGCATGGACCACATGGCCCAGTATCTCCCATCATCCAGAAATTATCAGAGGCATACTTAGTTCCTTTGTTGTCGCCAATACGAATAATTTTTTCATCTAACAACCCAATTTTATTTGACCAAATTTTGTAGGCTTCTTCATCATCAGCGTATATAGTTACCAGTAATTTTTCTTCAGGAATTTGATATATGTTAGTTAGCAGATCCCATGCATAAGTTATAGCTTCTTCTTTGAAGTAATCCCCAAAACTAAAATTTCCTAGCATCTCAAAGAAGGTATGGTGCCGGGCGGTATAACCAACATTTTCTAGGTCGTTATGTTTTCCTCCGGCTCGTACGCATTTTTGACTTGATGCAGCTTTAACATAATTTCTTTGCTCTAACCCAAGGAAAGTATCTTTAAATTGATTCATACCTGCATTTGTAAAAAGAAGAGTTGGGTCTTCATGAGGAACTAAGCTACTAGATTCAACAATATGATGCTTTTGCTCTCTAAAGTAGCTTAAAAAAGTTGACCTTATTTGATGACTAGTTAATTTTTTCATATATATTCAAATGACTTACCAGATAGAATTTTCTGGATAATAAATGGATCAATTCCTCTTCCCTGAAGAAACCTTATCTGTTTAACTTTTTCTTGATTATCAATAGGAAGGCCTTTGAATTTTTTTTCCCATATTTTTTGTGCCAGTGAAAACTCTTCTGATCTTATAGAATCGATTGCATGACTGATAATCAGATCATTTACCCCTTTTGTCCTTAATTCATGGGCAATCTTCTTAATACCAAATTTATTCTTCCTTGAGAAAATAAATTGTTCAGTAAAACGTTTGTCAGATAACCATGAGTCTTTTTCAAGCTCGCTAAGCATATCTTCAATATCGTCTTTTTCTATATCAAGAGATTCTGCATAAACTGAAATCTTTTTTCTAAGCTCAGCCCTAGAATATTCTCGTTTCCCCAAATAATAAAGTGCTCTTTTTTTTAAGGAAATTAGTGGATGTTGATTAGGTTTCGTCAGTTTCTATTTTCCCCTCATCTGTTTCTTCGGTAACTTCTTCAGCTTCAGTTAATATTGAATTATTACGAATCGCATCTTCTATTTCTTTAGATATGTCTGGATTCTCTTTTAGGTACTCACGCACATTATCCTTACCTTGCCCAATTTTTTCGCCTTTGTAGGCGTACCAGGAACCAGATTTTTCTATTAGATCTAGATTAACACCTTGATCAATAATTTCACCCTCTAAAGAAATCCCTTCTCCATAAAGCACATCAAATACAGCTTGTCTAAAGGGTGGTGCAACTTTATTTTTTACTACTTTAACTCTTGTTTCTGCACCAATGATTTCATCTCCTTTCTTGATAGCACCAATACGACGAATGTCTAACCTCACAGAGGCGTAGAATTTAAGAGCATTACCACCTGTTGTAGTTTCTGGATTACCAAACATTACGCCGATCTTCATTCTTATTTGATTGATAAATATAAGCATAGTGTTTGTTTTTTGAATAGTACCTGTTAGCTTTCGAAGTGCTTGTGACATTAGTCTTGCTTGCAGGCCCATATGGGAATCACCCATATCGCCTTCGATTTCAGCTCTAGGCGTTAGGGCAGCAACAGAATCGATAACAATAATATCAACTGAACCACTTCTAACAAGCATCTCTGTGATTTCTAGGGCTTGCTCTCCAGTATCTGGCTGAGATACTAATAAATCTTCAATATTAACTCCTAATTTAGCAGCATATTGAGTATCAAGTGCATGCTCTGCATCTATAAATGCTGCTGTTCCACCTGTTTTTTGAAGCTCTGCGATGACTGACAATGTTAAGGATGTTTTACCTGACGATTCTGGCCCATATACCTCAACTACTCGACCACGAGGTAATCCACCGATTCCTAGGGCAATATCAAGCCCTAATGATCCAGTTGATATAGACTGGATGCCCTGAACGACTTGGGTGCCATCCATTCTCATAACTGAGCCTTTTCCAAACTGCTTATCGATTTGAGCTAATGCTGAATCTAATGCTTTTTTCTTATTTTCATCCATTTCTTATGTGCCTTTTATTATGTGCTATTTAACGTCTAATTATTTCATATTTGAGGGTTCAAAGTAAGCTTCAATAGTGTATTTAATATAAATAGAACCGCCTTAGTTCTAATCATACTTCTATCCCCAGGAAAATTCGCATGGTAATTGAATATAATGCCTTTTTTATTGCTTATGGCAAAAAAAACGGTGCCAACTGGTTTTAATTCTGATCCACCATCTGGTCCTGCTATCCCTGTAATGCTGATGCTTAAATTACCCGCTCCATTTGATATTGCACCAATTGCCATCTCATCTGCGGTTTCTTGGCTTACAGCACCATAATTGTCTAATGTTAACGATTTAACGTCTAAACAATCTATTTTCGCTTTATTACTATATGTAATAAATCCTCGCTCAAACCAAAGTGAGCTTCCTGGAATATCAGTAATTGATTGAGCTAATAATCCCCCAGTGCATGATTCAGCGGTAATTAATAAATAATCATTTGCTAAACACTGTTTACCAAGCGCTTCTGAGAGAGAATAAATTTCCTTAGAGTACATAGGCTGTTATTTGATAAATAATTAATGCCATTAATGCTGCAGCAATATCATCAATCATAATTCCAAAACCACCAGAAAATTTTTCTTCTACCCATGAGATGGGATATGGTTTCCAGATATCAAAGATTCGAAATAATATAAATACATAAATTAGCTGGTATAAATTTAGTGGACTAATTAAAACTAACAACAATAGAAAAGCAGCTATCTCATCAATTACAATGCAGGATGGATCTTTTTGTTTTAATGATTTACTGGTTATATTTGATGACCAAATACCAAGAGTGAAAATTAGTACAACAAATAAGATTTGAAAAGAAATATTTATAGGATTAATGATCAAAAAAATTGGGATGGCAACCAAAGTCCCAAGGGTGCCAGGTGCTTTTTTATGTAACCCAGAACCAAATCCTAGAGCTAGCATATGATGGATATTCTTTAGAAGAAAATTTTTATTCAGCAAAGTGGTTGTATCCTTTTTCTTTATAATTTAAAAGTTCTCCATCTGACTTTATAATATCTATATTTTTTCTTTTAGTCATTGAACCTATATGACTTATTTTAATTTTATTAACAACTGAAAATTCAATTATTTTTTTGTAGCTACTTTTTGGGGCAGTAAGTAATAGCTGGTAATCATCTCCTCCGCTTAATACTAAGGGATACGACTTATTTTCCCTTATCCATAGAGGCATGGGGAGACTCTCTAAATAAATATTTGCACCTAGTGCTGACTTATTTAGAATATGATTTAAATCAGGAACTAGTCCATCCGATAGATCAATTGCACTATTGCATAGTGTTGCTAGTTTATTCATATCAACCTTAATTGGCTGAGGCTTTTCTAACGCTTTTATTGCATTTCTTATGAGAGTCTTAGGAGCATTAAAATTATTTTTTTTAAACTTTAAACCTAAAGCAGGAAGTCCTAACTTGCCTGTTACCCAAATATCATCATTTGGTTTTGCATTACTTCTAAGTAGTACATTCTTTTTTAATACTTCTCCAATAATGCAAATACTAATAGATAAACTGCCCTTTGAAGTATCTCCACCTATTAATTCAACTCCATAATTTTTAGCGCACTTAAAAAAGCCTTTAGAAAATTTTTTAATCCATGACTGATTAGCTGATGGAATAGATATAGACAAGAGTGCGTATTTTGGATTGCCTCCCATGGCTAAAATATCAGAAACGTTAACTGCTAAGGATTTCCATCCTAAATTTTCTGAATCTGTATCTGATAGAAAGTGGGTATTAATATTAAGTGTATCTTGAGATATTACCCAGAACTCTTTTTTATTTTTCTCAAATAATGCAGCATCATCCCCAATACCTAAAAAAATTGAAGAGGGTATTTTTTTAAAATTTTTTTCGATAATTTGAAATTCTTTTAACATAACTAACTTATTTCTTTTTTGGTCTGAATGATTTCACTATAGACTCATTTGTTTCTATAAATGGAGCTCCTATTAAATCTAAACAATACGGGATTGCTGAAAAAATTCCTGGAACAATTATATTGTTATGTTCATCCTTTAGACCTTCTAGCGTTTGCTGAATTGACTTTGGTTGTCCTGGGAGATTTACGATCAATGTTTTTTTCCTAATTACTGCAGTTTGTCTTGAAAGTATTGCAGTAGGAACAAAATTTAAGCTGATTTGACGCATTTGCTCTCCAAAACCAGGCATTACTTTATCACTGATGCTTAATGTTGCTTCGGGTGTAATATCTCTAGGAGATGGACCAGTGCCACCTGTTGTAAAAATAAGATCACATTTTTTTACATCCGAAAAAAGAACCAATGCCTTTTTTACAAGTTCAATCTCATCATTAATTAGAATACTTTCTATAGTAAATCTATCAATTAGCGCTTGCTCTAGCCAATCAGTCAGTGAGGGAATTCCTTGATCTTTATAGATCCCTGCTGAAGCCCGATCACTTATTGAAATTAAACCAATTTTAATGAATCTTTTATCCAATTTTAAGTCTCTTGTATAATTATATAAATAATCTTATCACCTTCATCAAGGATCATTATGCTTAAATCAATTGCCTCATACTTTTTTCTTGCCCTTTTTTTTATTTCGTCATCTGCAACAGCAGAAAATATTTTTGAAAAAAATTATCAATCTCAGAGTCCAAAAGGCTTTAAATCTTTCTCCGAAAATCCTCAACCTAAAGTTATGAGGGGGTGGGAAAAGGAATCAGACAACATAAAAATGTTAGAGAATGGATTTGATTTGATGGGAACTTCGGGTTTTGTAGGGAAGAATGTACCTCCAAGTTTAGCACTTGAACATGCTGAAAGGATTAAAGCAGATATGGTTTTAATATACGATAGGCAAATTAATGAAAATACGCGTGCTTCAAAAATTCAAAAAGCCAGAGCAAAGGCAAGAGAAGCTAACCGTATTAAAAAACAAGGAGAGATAACTGAAATTATTATTACTGAAGAAGATCTGGCTGATTCAAATGCTAAATATGATTTTTATCTAACATACTGGGTCAAATTACCTAAGCCTACATTTGGTACACATTTTATTAAATTAATCACCGATAATGATGATAATAAAGGCGTTCAAGTGATTGCAGTTATTAAGGAATCTGCCGCCGCTGTTGCTGGAATCAAGAGAGGCGATAACATCACTTCTATCAATGGGGCCGAAGTGAATTCTCCAGATGACCTAATTAAAATTATCCAAAAAAATAAAGGAAAATCAATTAATGTTGCCTTTGAAAGAGGCGGAGAATCAATTAAAGTTTCTGTCTCATTGTAATTTATTAACAATGGCTTTGATAACTTGAAAAAGTTGTCTGTACGATTTTGGCGGTTTGTTTAAGGCTTTTTCTTTGATACTGTTTTGGATGAGCTGCCTAACAGTTTGATTTTCAGAAGACGAGTACATAGATATAAACTCAGTGATTGCTTCTTTATCGCTTATTAGTTTATCGCGCCATTTTTCAATGTAATGATCTAACTGTATTCCTTTTTGGGAGTTAGTTCTTAATTGTTCCATAACAATATATGCTTCTGTTAAGTCTATTGCTCGCAAGAGTTTACCTAAGTATTGGACCTGCCTTTTTTTTGCAGAATTTGATTTTATGGCCTTAAGATCATTTATAGCTTGTTGAATATTTTGAGGAAAGTTAAATCTTTTTATTTCATCAGCACCCATCTCTGAGATATATCGACCAAGTGCTTGAATCTTCTTAGAGTCTTTTTTTAATTCAGTTTTACTAATTATATTGGGCTCTAGCGAATCCATCTTTATGGTTAAATACCTTTTTCCATCTAAGTTTCTGTATCATATCATTTTTAGTTAGTTTTTTTATGCAAACTCAGATCTTAAAATTTACACATGCGAAGCTCTCGGACCTTGTAGATAAGGCTCTAAAAGCTGCTAAAAGTAATGGTGCTACTAGTGCAGAAGCTGAAATTAGCATCTCAACGGGTAAGAACGTTTCTGTGCGACTTGGTAATCTCGAGACGCTAGAACATAACAATGATAAAAGCTTAACATTGACTGTGTATGTTGGTCAGCGCCGCGGTGTTGCATCAACATCTGATTTTAGTAGTAATGCCATAGACGACTGTGTAAAAGCTGCATGCCAAATTGCAAAATATACATCAGAAGATTATGCTTTTGGGCTTCCAGAACAATCACAATTTGCAACTAATGTTAAAGATTTAGATTTATTTCATAAGTGGGAAGAAGATGAATCAATAATGATTGAGCAAGCATTATGCTGTGAAGATTCTGCCCTTTCTTATGACGAAAAAATAGAGAATTCTGAAGGAGCACAGATGAGCTGCAGTGAATCTATGTTTGTTTATGCAAATTCATCTGGTTTTACAGGTGGCTTTCCTTCATCAAGGTTTTCTTTGGGGTGCTCTGTTGTTGCAAAAGATAACAAGGGAATGCAAAGAGATAGTGTTTATAGCTCAGTTAGATGTTTAGGTGACCTTAAGGACTCAACGTTAATTGGTCATGAGGTTGCTCGGCGTGTTCTAAAAAGACTTAACCCTAAGCCTATTAAAACAGGTAAATATGCAGTTATTTTTGAAGCTCCAATTGCAACTTCATTTATTTCTAGTTTAGTATCAGCGATATCTGGAGGAAATTTGTATCGTGAAACATCATTTCTATTAGGGTCTATTGGTTCAAAAATAGCCTCTGACGCACTTACAATTCTAGAGAATCCATTTTTACCTAGAGGTAACGCAAGTACTTATTTTGATGATGAAGGAGTAAAAGTTGAACCTAGGATTCTAGTTGAGAAGGGCGTACTAAATGGTTATTTTTTATCAACTTATTCTGCTAGAAGGTTAAATATGCATAGTACTGGAAATGCTGGAGGTGCACATAACCTAATGGTTCAGTCTTCTGGTAGTGGTTTAGAGCAACTTATTAAAAATATGGGAACAGGATTGATTGTCACAGAGCTTCTTGGTCATGGAGTTAATATGGTAACGGGAGACTATTCTCGTGGGGCAGCAGGCCTTTGGGTAGAAGCAGGTGAAATAAAACATGCAGTTGAAGAAATAACAATTGCAGGAAATCTAAAGGCGATGCTTAGAGATGTTGTAGCTATTGGAGATGATACATATAAAAATAGCTCTAGATATACAGGATCTATTTTAGTGTCTGAGATGATGATTGCATCAAATAACTAACTAAAAATTACTTTGCTAATACAACCTTATCATTAGAACCTTCATCTATGTATGGCTCAAAGCTCGATTCAGCTGTATCTTCGTAATTAATTTCGCTAGTAGATTTATCGTTGACTAGTGCTTCTCTATATTGCATATATGCATCTCTTTGAAAAGCATAAGGATCTAATGAGGCACTACCTAAAATATCTGACGCATTAAGAAGTTCAGCGCGTTTATCAACAATCTGAACTATCCTTAATTGGTTCCGAGTTCGGGGAGGGTCAACATAACTAATTGGATCAAATAAAATTGTATCTGTTGCTAGACCTGCCCCATCTCTAAGAGACGATGGCCCAAGAAAAGGAAGAACTAAATATGCTCCATGACCAATACCATAATGACCCAGAGTTTGCCCAAAATCTTCTTTTCTTCGTTCGCCACCATTCATGGTATGAACATCAATAAAGCCGACAATACCTATCGTAGAATTCAATAATACTCGACCTGAATCATGAACTGCATGATTTATTTTTAGTTGGAGTAAATCATTAATTACAGTAATAACATCACGAATATTGTTGTAGAAGTTATTAACACCTTTTACCGCGAAATTTGGCATGACAGCTTTGTAACCTTTTGCAACTGGCTTCATAATTGCCCCATCAACTGAATCATTGAAGCTATAGATAGCACGATTCATACTCTCAAGAGGGTCATTATCTTCTAATGCAGAACCTATGGCTGGAGTCATAAAAGCTAATACTAAAATGTATTTGATAAATTTATTCATATATGTAAATCATTATCCCAGAGTGTTGTATTTAAGTCTATAAGTAATAAAAACTTGGCCTTCTTATGGTATTTTTTGTTGTTTTTATGCAACATTATTTCTTTGATGAATAAATATCTAAAGCCTTTATTCTTTGCTCAGAATGATTAACTATTGGCATTGGATAATCTACCCCTAGATTAATTTTTCGACCTATTAAAGCACCTTTTTTTACCTCCCAAGGCTCGTGAATTTCACTTGCAGATAAAGTACCGATTTCTGGTACATACTTCTTAATAAATTTACCCTCTGAGTCAAATTTTTTGGATTGTAGAGTTGGGTTAAAAATTCGAAACCATGGCTGGGCATCACAACCAGTTGACGCAGCCCATTGCCAACCACCATTATTAGCTGAAAAGTCGAAATCAATTAATTTCTCTGCAAAATAAGCTTCTCCCCACCTCCAGTCTATTAATAAGTCTTTCACCAGAAATGAAGCTGCTATCATTCTTAATCTATTATGCATAAAACCAGTTGTATTTAATTGTCGCATTGCAGCATCAATTATTGGGTAGCCAGTCATTCCCTCTTTCCAGGCCATGAAATATTCAGGGTTATTTTCAAATTTAAGATCGTTATATTTTAATTTGAAAGCTTTACCTTCATTTATGTGCGGGAAATTAAATAAAATTTGAAAATAAAAGTCTCGCCATATTAATTCACTTAGCCAAACAGAGGCGCCTTCCGATGAGGCCTCTAATGCGACTTTTGCTAGTTCCCTTATTGAGACTGTTCCAAACCGATTATGGACTGATAAGTAAGAAATGCCTTTTATGCTTGGGAAATTTCTTTTAATTCCGTAATCATGAATTCTTTTTTTAAAGTCATCAATTAATAATTTCCCTCCATCTTCTCCTATTGGGATTGGTAAACTTTTTAAATTTGATTCTTTAAATCCAATATCTTCAAGTTTCAGCATAGACATTGGATTAAGTTTTGCATAATTTTTGCTTAATGCTTCACAGTCAAATTGATTAATTCCTTCAAAAAATATTTTCTTAAGGTGACTATTTTTGTATGGTGTAAAAACACTATAAGGAGTTCCGGACTGAGTTAAAATTTCATTTTCTTCGAAAAGAACCTGATCTTTATATTGAAAGCATTCTATTTTTAATTTGTTAATTATTTCAGTATCTCTTTTTCTTGCGTATGCCTCGTAATCTTTATTTATGTATAGGGAATCACATTCATAATCCTTTATAAGTTCTGGAATTATTTCCTTAGGATCTCCATATTTAACAATTAGATCTGAATCAAATTTATTAAGTTGTTTTTTTATTTGAAGGAGCGACTCCCAAATAAACTCGACTCTTTGATCTTTTTTATTTTCAAGGGCTTGTAAAATATTTGAATCAAAAATAAATGTGCAATGAACAGAAGTGGACTCATTGAGCGCATGGAACAGGGCGGCATTATCATATAATCTGAGATCCCTTCTTAGCCATAACAAGCTTTTATTAAATTTATTCACGATGATAAGGATGATTGTTTAATATTGAAAAAGATCGATAGAGTTGTTCAGCAAGAAATATCTTTACTAGGTGATGAGGGAGCGTCATTCGAGATAAACTTAAAGTAGATGAAGACTTATTAACTACAGATGAGTCAAGGCCATCTGCACCACCAATAACAAATGTAATTGATGAAAAGTTTTCTATCCAGTTTGACATTTTTTCTGAAAATTCTTTTGAAGAGTATAATCTTCCACTCTCTTCTAAAGCAATTAAATAAGTATCCTTAGTATGATTAAGTAATTTCTTACCTTCTTCTTTCTTTTTTTGATAAATAGAATCAAATTTCGTTTCAGACTTTATTTCGATCCATTCTAATGAACATTGGCGCTCTATTCTTGTTGTGTAGGCAACTAATGACTCTGATACCCACTGAGGGGGTTTATTTCCAACTGATAATATTCTAATTTTCACGAGGATTAAAAGCGCTCAGCTTCCAGACCATAATTCTTCTAAATTATAATATGCTCGGGTTGGTGGTGTCATGATATGGACAATAATATCCCCTATATCTACTAATACCCAGCTACCTTCTTCTTCTCCCTCAATACCAATCACCTCAATATCAATTTCTTTCATTTTTTCTGCTACGTTTCTTGCAAGAGCTTTGGTTTGTCTGGAGGAGCTTGCACTTGCAATAATCATGAAGTCTGCGACCGAGGTAAGCTTCCTTACGTCAATGGATATTACATCAAAGGCTTTAATATCCTCTAATGCTAACGTAATTTTCTTTTCTATATTTTTAACTGAGACCAAGTTTAGATTTAGGCTGCTTGTATTGCAATAGAATGCTTACTTATCGTAATTTCATTCTTATTATTAACATAGACAAGAAGTGGCTGATATTTTGGTAATTCTTGCTCATTGTAATTTCCATAAGTAGCAATAATTAACATATCGCCAGGATTTGCTTTATGAGCTGCGGCGCCATTAATGGAAATAATTCCAGAATTCTTTTCTGCAGAGATAGCATAAGTAGTAAAACGCTCACCATTTGTGATGTTATATATATTAATTTGTTCGTATTCGCTGATATTTGCAGCTTCAAGTAGCTTTATATCAATAGCGCATGAGCCCTCATACTCTAGTTCAGAGTTTGTAACCGTTACTCGGTGTAATTTGGATTTAAGCATTACTCTTTGCATATATTTAAATTCTCTTTAAAATCGATCATTATAATCAGTTAGGCTGACCTATGCAAAATTCTATGCTGTCAATTAATCGGACACCTTTGAATATACCTGCACCCAAAATTACAAGCTGACTGTCTTTATATGATGGTTCACTAAGGTCAGAAATTTTTCTGATTTCAATATATTCAATATCCCAACCCAGACTTTCTAAGTGTTTTATATTGTCACCAATTATAATTTTCTTATTATGACCAGATTTTGCTTGATTAACAATATTTTGGAGTGCTTTATAAAGATTTGCGGCATTAATTAAGTTTTCTTTTGTAAATAAATTATTACGTGAACTCATTGCTAAACCATCCTTATTCCTTATTGTCTCACCTCCAATAATCTTTATTTTAGGGTAATTATGTTTGGCAAAGTGTCTAACTAAAAAAAGCTGTTGATAATCTTTTTTACCAAAAATAACTGATTTTGGCATTAGCAAATCAAATAATTTATCAATTATAGTAATAACACCATTGAAGTGGCCTGGCCTAAATTTTCCGCAAAGATCATTTGAAATCGGAGGTAGGTCATATAAATTATTTGTATGCTCAGGATAAATTTCCTTTAAATTTGGCATAAAAAGAATTAAATTTTTATATTGTTCAAGCAGTTTAATGTCTCTATCAGGGGTTCTTGGGTAGCTTTCTAAATCTTTACTTGAGTTAAATTGAGCAGGGTTAACAAAAATAGAAACAACAACAGTTTTAGAGATTGATATAGCTTTATCAACAAGGCTTAAGTGCCCCTCATGAAGATTGCCCATAGTAGGAACAAATGCAATATTTTCTTTATTGAGAAGTAATTCATGAATGTCTCGGATGGTTTCTACTTTATCCATCAGTGATTTTTTTAGTACTCTCGATAAATTTTATAATTGCAGTCATACAAGATATAGGTTTATTAGAAAATTTATCCTTTTTTACTTTAAAAAATTTAGAAGTTACACCAATTAGATCATAGATAATCTCAACATTTCCGGTACATAAATTTGACGAACGAAAGGCAATAGTTGGAATAGTTAATTTTTCTGTTAATAATTTATCTGTTTCACTTCCCATCATTGAAAGCACTATCATTTGAGCTCCATTACCCTCTAACGCTTTTGCTATTTTTAAGGATTTCTCTGAATCTACTTTAGTTGATGGCTTATTCATTGTCTGCGGGATATAACCAATATGTGCACAAATTTTTATCTTATTTTCTGATAAGAACTTGACGATAGCAAACATGGAAGTACCGCCCTCTATTTTTATCATATCTGCGCCTGCATTGATTAGGGCCCTTGCATTTAATAATGCTTCATTTTTAGTTTTTAATGCTGATAGAGGCATATCTGAAATAATAGGCAGGGTACTGGATCCAAGCCTTACTGCACGGGTGTGGTAGATTATTTCATCTATAGTTACTTTCCTTGTATTTTTTTCTCCCTTTATAACAATACCTAATGAATCACCGACCAGAGCTGCATCACATTTACATCTTTCTAATAAGTTCGAAAATGTGGCGTCATAACAGGTAATTATAGAAATTTTTTTCTTTTTTAATAATACATTTATTCTGTTCATATTAATTTTGGATTAAAGTATTCTCTTACGCTTGAGATTTGATTTATTCTTTCAATCAACATTTCTAATGCTGACTTATCCTCTAAAATATCAAGATCTTGATTATTAACAATTAATACATTTGAGCTATGATTATTATGAAAATAATTGCTATAAGATTCTGCAATTCTCTCAAGGTATTCAGTTGTAATTCTTCGCTCAAATTTAATATTTCTTTTTTCAACACGATATCTTAATAGATCAACTGGGGTTTGAAGATAGATAACTAGATCCGGAACAGGAGCCTTTAGCTCTAAATGCTTATAGATTTGATGGTAAAGTTTATATTCGTCGTTATCCAGGTTTAATTTTGCGAAGATGGGGTCTTTTTGCAAAAAGAAATCTGAAATTACACCATTTCTAAAGAAATCCTTTTGTTTTAATTCAGTAATTTGATTAGCCCTCTGAAAAAGAAAGAAAAGTTGAGTAGGGAGCGCATAATGCTTCATATCTTCATAGAATTTGGGTAGAAATGGATTTCTTTCAGCTTTTTCAGAAAACATATGAGCATGAAATTGATTTGCTAGTAGTTTTGCTAAGGTAGATTTACCAGAGCCAATTGGGCCTTCAACAACAATATATGGATATTTATTAAAAATATTCAAATTGAAACCTTTTTGATATTTTGCATGGTTAACCCTGATATAAGGTCCTTCACTGAACCATATTTAGGAATTTGAATTATAGGTGAAATTTCTAAAAGGGGTATTAACACAAATAATCTCTCATGCATCCTTGGGTGAGGAATAATTAATGATTCACTTATTAATATTAAATCATCAAACAACAAGATATCAAGGTCTAATGTTCTTGGACCATTCTTTTCTTTTCTAATCCTTCCAAATTTAAGTTCAATATCAAGTAACTTAATAAGTAGATCATTATAATTTATTGTTGAAGAAATTTGTACAACTGCATTAATAAAGTTTGGTTGATCTAAAAAACCAACAGGGGAGGTCTCATATAAGCTTGAGGTAGCTATGATATTGATATCATTTATTTCTTCAATTAAATTAATAGCATCCTTAATTTTTTGTTGAGGATCATCTATGTTACTTCCTAGACCAATAAATATATTATGCATTTTTTTTAAAGTGCTGCTCATGTGTTAATTGATTTTTCTTATTCTCATCTGCCTCTACAAAATTTATCCACCAAGAAGCTGTATTTTTAAGTGCTTTATCCTTTAAGTTTCTAAGTAATAAAAAGTCATATGCTGCTCTAAATCTAGGATGTTTAGATAGACGGTGTACTCTTTTTGGGTTTAAATTTTCAAATCGTGGTTGAAGTCGCCATATTTCAGACATAGTAATAGCAAATCTTTTTTGAATTGGGAATATTTTTGACTGCTTTAGAAGTGTATTATCAATTGCCTCATTTAGTGCTGTTGAAGGGTGAATATTTTTAGTATTTTTGTTCCATGTTAATTCAACGTCTGGCCATAAAAAAACTGCTAGAAGAAAGCCTGGGTTAATAGATTTATTATTTAATATTCTATAGTCAGTATTAACAAGTCCTTGGTTTATAAATTCATATGATTCTGTACCAAGTATAGCTGGAAAATATTTATGAGCTAATAGAAATTTTTTGAATAGAGCCATACTCTTAACTCCATGACCAGTTAAAAATAATTTCATAATTTCATCAAACAGTCTGGAGTAGGGAACTTTATCTAGGAGTGATAGCGATTGATTAATATGGTCAGTTAATAATTTATTTAAGGGCATGCCTAGCTTAGCTGAAAAACGAATAGCCCTTAGAATTCTTATCGGATCCTCATCAAATCGAATTTTTGGATCCCCAATTAGATTCAGCTGTTTTTTTTGAATGTCCTTGATTCCACCATAGAAATCAATTAATTTATTTCTTACTGGATCATAATACAACGCATTGCAGGTGAAGTCTCTTCTAGCTGCGTCTTCTTTTATAGAGCCAAATTCGTTGTCTTTATATACTCCATTCTTCATTTTAATTTTATTTTGAGGTGGTGATCTAAACGTAGATACTTCTATTGTTTCAAAATGCTTAATTACATGAACAATTTGAAACCTACGTCCAATAATTCTTGATTTTGTAAAAATTGAGCGCACTTCTTCGGGGGTAGCATTTGTTGCAATATCAAAATCTTTTGGTTTCTGACCAATTAAAATATCTCTAATTGCACCTCCTACAATAAAGGCATCAAATTTATTATTTATAAGTGTCTCAATTATTTCGATTGCAAATGGACTGATTAAGTTGTGATCAATTCTTGTAGGACTAAAGTAGGTGCCTATCTTTTTTTTAATAACGTTAAGAAAATTACCGGTCATGAATTGATAGTACTAAATATTTTTTTTCCAGAAAATATCATTAATATTTTTGGACTTGTTGAAGTGTCGACCTAATACGAAAAGAAAATCTGACAATCTATTGATATATTTTAGGGAGACTTCATTTACTTTATCACTTTGATTTAGTTTAAATAAATTCCTTTCTACTCTCCTACATGTGGTTCTGGCTAGATGAGTATAAGCAGATATCTTAGACCCTCCAGGTAGAATAAATTCTTTTAAGGGAGGGAGCTCTTTATTTATTATATCAATATTAGACTCTAGAAATTCAACTTTTGATATTGTTAGCTTTATAAAGTTAGGGATAGAAAGTTCACCCCCTATATCAAATAAATCATGTTGTATCCTTTTAAGCCATTCTGATTCTTTCACTGGGATTTCTTCACTAAGAATTATCCCAATAACAGCATTAAGCTCATCAATACTCCCTAACCCTTCAATTCTTGAGTTAAATTTATCTATTCTGGAGCCATCACCTAATCCAGTTTTACCGTCGTCACCAGTTTTTGTATAAATTTTTGTTAGTCTATTTGCCATATTTTTCCTTAAACTTATTGTACATTAACCTTCTTTATCTAAAGCCTTTATAATGACCTAAAATGAATAAATCTTTTCCTATTGGTATTTTCGATTCTGGCGTTGGAGGCCTTTCTGTTCTTCAAAGAATTAATTCTAAACTACCGAATGAATCTTTGGTTTATGTGGCTGACTCAATAAATGCGCCTTATGGAACCAAAGATGACTCTTTTATAATAGATCGATCAATTTCTATCGTCGACTTTTTAGTTGCAAACCATCAAATAAAATTGTTAGTTATTGCTTGTAATACAGCAACAGCCTCTTCTATAGGTAAATTAAGGGAAATTTATGATTTTCCTATTATAGGGATGGAGCCAGCAATAAAACCTGCTAATGAAGCTTCTAAAAGTAAAAAAGTCGGTATTTTGGCAACAGAAGGAACAATTAATAGCTCAAAATTTTCAGCACTTCTCGACTCTTATTCTGGTGAAACACAGTTTTTTACACAACCTTGTATTGGTCTAGTAGAGCTTATCGAGCGTGGACAGATTGACTCTCATGAAGTAATTTCCTTGCTAAAAAAAAATTTAATACCATTGCTAGAGCATAATGTTGATGTTGTTGTTTTAGGTTGTACTCACTATATTTTTATTAAAAAAATTGTTGAGAATTTTTTTAATAGTGAAATTACTATTATTGAAACGGGTGACGCAGTAGCAATGCAAACCCAAAGAGTATTGAAAGAATTTAATCTTGAGAGCGATAATCTTATTGGTCACCATACGATTTACAGCAACAGCAAAAATTCAAATATGAATTCAATTGTAAGTTCATTATTAGGTGACTATGACTTTCTGTATGACTTTCAATCTAATTGGTGTTAGCTAATCAATGTGACTTAACCAATGACTGTATTTTTTATTGTTTCCCTTAACCGCTTCAAAGTATATCGATTGAATTTCATTTGTAATCTGACCTCGAACTCCACCTCCAATAACTCTTTTATCTAATTGGCGAATAGGGGTTACTTCTGCAGCTGTTCCAGTAAAAAATGCCTCATCTGCTGTATATATCTCATCTCGAGTAATATTTCTTTCGACGATTTCAATCCCTAAATCTTTAGCAATTGTAATTACTGAATCTCTAGTAATTCCTTCAAGAGCACTAGTTAATGATGGAGTTAAAAGCTTTCCATTTTTAATAATAAAAATATTTTCTCCAGACCCTTCAGCAACAAAGCCTTGTGTGTCTAACAATAAGGCCTCATCATAACCGTCCGTAGTTGCTTCTTGATGAGCAAGGATTGAGTTTAGGTAGTTACCATTAGCTTTGGCTTTGCACATAGTGCTATTTATATGGTGCCTAGAAAAAGAAGAAGTTTTAACAGTAATACCTTTTTCTAAAGCTTCTTGACCCATATATGCGCCCCAGCTCCATGCAGCAACAATTAGGTGAGTTGTAAGTGTTGTTGCAGAAATACCCATAGCCTCAGACCCATAAAATGCCATTGGTCTAATATAAGCCGACTTTAAGTTATTTTTTCGTACTGCTATTTTTTGAGCTTTGTTTACAGTTTCTTTGTCATAGGGTATTTTCATCCCAACAATGTGCGCGGAATTGAATAACCTTTTTGTATGATCTTCAAGTCTAAATATGGCGGTGCCAGTTTTTGTCTCATAGGCTCTTACACCCTCAAATACACCTAATCCGTAATGAAGGGTGTGAGTTAAAACGTGAGTTTTAGCATCGCGCCATGGAACTAATTTATTATTAAACCAAATAAATCCATCTCTATCGTCCATTGATTGTGGAATTGACATATTTTTCCTTTAAATATAATTCTTAACAATTCGTTTAAGCGTTTATTTTGACACAAGATAACATGATAAAATAAATAATTATTTTTTTGAAACTCATTATGCGTAATTACCTATTATTTTTATCTCTAATTTTTTTTCTATTTTCTTGTTCAAAAGCCCCTGATTTAAAGTTTAATGGCTCAGATATTACTGAGGCTAGATTAAATTCCTCCTTTGAATTGACTTCTCATTTAGGTAAGAGTACTAAGATACAAGACTTTGAGGGGAAGGTGGTGGCAATTTTCTTTGGATTCACATATTGCCCAGATATTTGTCCAACTACGATGCATGAGCTCAAGACTATAAAAGATTCATTAGGGGATGATAGGGATAAGTTACAAGTTATCTTTGTGTCCCTTGATCCAGAGAGAGATACTATAAAACTAATGGAGAAATATGTTCCTTCGTTTGATTCCTCCTTTATCGGGCTAACTGGTTCAGCCGATAATATAAAAAAAATAGCGAGTCAATATAAGGTTTTTTATCAAAAAGTTGGGGATGGGAAAAATTATACGATTGACCATTCGTCGGCCATCTATTTAATTGATAAAAAAGGAAATATCCGAGTGCGCCACACATATGGATCATCTCAAGCAATGATTATCAGTGACATTCGGTCGCTCATATCAATCTAGATGATAAAGTTGAAAGCCTACCAATTTAAGTTGTTTTTGTGCTTCATTGTAGCTCGGAAAAATTTCACCAACTAAACTCCAAAATTGTTGCGAATGATCCATGAATTTTAGATGAGAAAGTTCGTGGCAAATAACATAATCAATAATGGTAGCAGTTGATTGAATGAGCCTCCAATTTAGCCTTACTTCTTTTTTACTGTTACATGATCCCCATTTAGTTTTTGCATTTGATAGCAAAACCTTATTTGGAAATAGATTATTCTTTTTTGAGTAAAAATTTACTCTTTTCATAAAGTAATCAAGCGCATATTTCTTGAGCCAATCAATGAAATATTTTTTTAATTTATCTTCCTTGCTGATATCGTTAAATGATATAAAGCATGAATTATTTTTTAGGTATATTTTATTTTCTCCCTCAGAAATCTTGAATATAACTTTTTCTCCAAGAAGATTAAATTCATGACAATTCCTGAGGAAAAATGGTGGGACTTTTATCTTGATAAGGTTTAATTTAGATTTGATCCATTTTTCTTTTGAAAAAATTACTTTTTTTATATGATTTTTTGAAACAAATATTGGGGCATTAACAATTAATCCATTTTTGGTAATTCTTAAACCAATAGAGCGTCTATATTTTCTTATTAATAAATAGCTAATTGAACTACCATCAAGTAAATCGATAGACTCTGTCGATTTAAATTGAGCCTTAAGCATTGAATTTTATCATTTCATTTTCTATCCAATTTTTAACAGCACTATTTAACTCTTCAGAAGTTTTCCCTTTGGATGAAATAGGTTTTCCAATAGATACTTTAATTACTCCTGGCTTCTTTATAAATGAATTCTTGGGCCAATATAATCCAGCATTATGGGCAACCGGTACAATATCTGTACTGGATTTTATAGCAAACCATGCTCCTCCAATATGATATTTACCAACGTCTCCTGGTTTTATGCGCGTTCCTTCTGGAAATATTACTATCCAAAAACCCTTTTTTATTCGATCAATTCCTTGGGTAAGCATTTGCTCTAATGATTTTTTCCCTGCTTTACGATCTATTGCAATCGGAGATGTCATAGCTAAACCCCAGCCAAAAAATGGTACCCATAATAATTCTCTTTTAAGAACCCATACTTGTGGTGGGAATATTTTTTGAAAGGCTAAAGTTTCCCATGCTGATTGATGCTTAGAGAGAATTAGAGATGGATGTTTAGGTATATTTTTTAAGCCATTAACTTTAAAATTAAGATTGCAAGTTATCTTCAACCATGAAAGCATTGTTTTTGCCCACAATGATATATATTGATATCGGGTGTGAGCTTTAAATGGAATAAGAAATAATATTGAAATCGTAAAAGGAATTGTAAACAACCACATACCTAATTGAAACATTAGTGACCTAATAATTAGCATCATAATATTTAATATTTCTCTATTATGGCTTCTGCAGCCTCAAATAAGTCATCAAAGATCAGGGTATTTTTTGGATATTTTTTTTGAAGCAATGTTTCTTCGCCATTACCTGTTTTAACTAATATAGGTTGAGCACCAATTTTTTTATATGCCTGAAGATCTCTTATTGAATCGCCCACGGCAGGAATTTTTTTTAATGAAATTGAGAATCTCATACTAATTTCTTCGTACATTCCAATATCTGGTTTTCTACATTTGCAGTTATCTTCGTCTGTATGAGGACAATAGAAAATTGCATCAATAGATCCACCTAATTGCCCAAGCATTTTTATCATTTTTCCATGTATTAGATTCAGATTATCAAAGTCAAACAGGCCACGACCAATACCTGATTGATTTGTTGCGATAACAACATAAAATCCATGTTGATTGAGTAAGGTAATAGCCTCCAAGCTCTTTGGAATAGGAATCCATTCATTAGGATTTTTTATATGATTAATGTTGTCCTGATTAATTACTCCGTCACGATCTAATATAACAATCTTCATGAGTTTGAAACTTTTGAGATATCAGCTACACAATTTAATATTTCATGTAACTTTATTAAAAGATTGTGACGGTTATTTTTTATATCGATTTGTTTGTCGTTAACCATTACCTCATTGAAAAAATTATCAATCGGTGTTTTTAGATCGACCAAACCCTTTAAGGCTTCAACGTAATTATTCTCTTTAAGATATTTCTTAATGATTGGCATTTGCTTATTTAATGATTTATAAAGCTCTAGCTCCTGAGGCTCTTTAAGCAGAGAGGGTATAACTTCCGTATTATTTGTCACCTCATATTTCTTAAGTATATTAGAGACGCGCTTGTTTGCTGCTGCCAGTTCTTGGGATTCATCAAGCGAGGAAAAAATTCTAATTGCTTCAATCTTCTCAACGATATTATGAAGATGAGCTGGACTGAATGACATAACTGCATCAATTTCTTGTGAGCGATAATTTTTATCTTTTAGATAGTTAACCAATCTTTCATCAATAAACTTTTTTAGGTCGTCTACCTTTCCTGCAGAAGTTTTAGGCATAAATTTTTCAATTAACTCTTTAACATTAAGTGAAAGATTATTCTCTGCTATGAGTCTTATTATACCAATCGCATTTCTTCTTAGTCCAAAAGGATCTTTAACCCCAGTTGGTTTTTCGTTAATTGAGAATAAGCTAATTAAGGTTTCAAATTTATCGGCTAGAGCAAAGGATACTCCTAATATACTTCTTGGTAATGTATCTCCTGAAAATTTTGGTTTGTAGTGGTCTTCTATGGCATCCGCAATACTTTTATTCTCATTTGAGTTAAGAGCATAGTACCTTCCCATTATTCCTTGTAGCTCTGGAAACTCTCCAACCATTAAACTCACCAAATCAGCTTTTGCTAAAAGAGCAATTCTATCAAAATCTTTAAAGTCTCCAATAGCTTGTTCTTTGTATATATACTCATGAATTCTAGCTACCCTTTTAGCTCTATCTGACTGCGAGCCTAATTTATTATGATAAATAATTTTATCAAGCTTATGGGACATTTCAATCAAAGTGCTTTTCTTATCTTGCTTAAAAAAGAATTCAGCATCTGCAAGTCGTGGGCGTATAACTTTTTCATTGCCCTCTATAATTAGTTTTGGATTGACTGGGGTAAGGTTTGAAACTATTAGAAATTGATTAGTAAGTTTATTATCAGAATCTATAATAGGGAAATACTTTTGGTTTGATTTCATAGTAAGTATTAAACATTCTTGAGGGACATCTAAGTATTTACTTTCAAACTCACCAATTAATATATTTGGCATTTCAACTAATGCAGTTACCTCCTCTATTAGGTCATCATCACATATAGCTAAAACATTTTTTTTGAGTGATTGTGTCGCTATATTAATAGCTTTTTGAATGAAATTTTTTCTTTTTTCAAAGCTAGCAATTACATTACCTTCTTTTAAAAGTTTGCTTTCATAGTCATCAGCATGATGAAGTTCTATTGTATTATTTTTTGACTCAAATCTATGGCCGATTGAAGTTCTTGTGGATTTAATTCCAAGAACAGTAGCATTAATCAGTTTGTTACCATAAAGAATAACCAAATTTTTAGCTGGCCTCACAAAGTTAACTGTTTCCCATCCATCACTTAATTGGTATGTCATTACTTTTTTTATGGGAAGCTTAATAAGGGAATCTAGGATAAGGCTTTCTATAATCTCATATAATTTTTTACCAACAATATTTTTTTCTATATATAGAGTGTCTTCTTTAGTAATAATTTCTGAGAGAGATGACTCTTTATTTCCAATGGACTCTAGTTTCTTTATTAATGCTTGTTGAGGATTTTCATTTAAATCGAAACCTATTTTCTTTGGCATAAGTTTAATTAGTTTCTTTTCTGTCTTAGCTTCAGATAAGACTTTGGTAATTTTTACACCTAATCTTCTTGGTGAGCTATATACCTGAAATTCTGATGTTGTAATTAGTTTGTGGTTAGTCAGACCTTCGAAAATATATTTTCCAAAACTTTCCCCAAGTTGTTTTTGTGATAGAGGGGGTAGTTCTTCGGTAACAATTTCTATTAGTAGATTCTCATCAATCATTATTAAGTTGATCCGTTACTTCTTTTGCATGAACAAGGTTTGCTAATGGAAAGCCAAGTTTTTTTCTGCTGTCTAGATATGATGCTGCAACTTCACGAGAAATTTTCCTGATCTTAGCAATGTAGTCTGCCCTTTCTGTAACACTAATTACACCTCTTGCATCAAGTAGATTAAAAGTATGTGCAGCCTTTAAGACTTGCTCGTATGCTGGTAAAGCTAGGGATTTTGTAACTAGATTGCTTGCTTGCTTCTCATATGCTTCGAATGCAGTTAGGAGGAATTTGGCGTCGCTGTGTTCAAAGTTATATGCACTTTGTTCTATTTCATTTTGTAGAAAAACATCGCCATATTTTAAATCATCAGTCCATTGTATGTCATATATGCTATCAACGTTTTGTATGTACATAGCTAATCTCTCTATTCCATATGTGATTTCCCCAGTTATTGGCTTACATGCTATCCCCCCGACCTGTTGAAAATAGGTAAATTGTGTAATTTCCATACCATTTAACCATACTTCCCATCCTAAGCCCCAGGCACCCAATGTCGGGTTCTCCCAGTTATCTTCTACCAATCTCACATCATTTTCTTTTAAGTTGAAACCTAAATTTTCTAGTGATCCCATGTATAAATCTACAATATCCTCTGGTGAAGGCTTAAGCACCACTTGAAATTGATAATAATGTTGCAGTCGGTTGGGATTTTCTCCATAACGACCATCTTTAGGGCGGCGGCTTGGTTGAACGTAAGCAGCCTTCCATGGCTCTGGTCCTAAAGACCTTAAAAATGTAGCAGTATGAGATGTTCCGGCACCTACTTCCATATCATAAGGCTGGATAAGCGCACACCCCTTATCTGCCCAATATTTTTGGAGATTAAGAATAATTTCTTGAAATGTAAGTTTCATAATATTAATTGTATTTTCAATTCGTCATTTTACTGTTTTTTTGTGCCACATCAAAGAAAGCATATATCTTTTATTTTTTGAACTTAACAATAAATAGTATGTATAAAAGACACAAAATAATAAGTGGATAATTTCCATATTTACTAAATGGAGTGCTTCCTTTATAACCCTGAACAATACCATCTAATGAACCTACCTGATGCTGTGGCAATGAACTTATAAGCCTACCATTTTTGTCGATAATAGCAGTTACGCCAGTATTGGTAGCTCTTAGCATCATTCTTTGAGCCTCCATTGCTCTGGCTTGTGATATTTGAAGGTGTTGACTAGCGGCGATTGATTTCCCATACCAAGCATCATTACTAAGATTTACTAATATTGTTGCTTCTGGTAGAGATTTAATAATTTCATAGCCAAAAACATCTTCATAGCAGATATTTAACCCTAGCTTTTGATCGCTTACAGCAATTGGTGGCTGAATTTCTGATCCTCTGGATAAATTACTAAATGGTATTCTTAACCAATTCTCATAGATATAACCAATTAGTTTTTCAAATGGGATAAATTCTCCAAAAGGGACTAAATGATGTTTTCTGTAATACTGCATTGGAGCAGATCCAATTGATACTGCACTGTTATAAAATTTTCCATTATCTTTTTCAATCACCCCAAGAATAACGTCCCCATTATTTTTAATCGCATGACTCCTTACCTTATTAAGATAGCCATTGGGTATTTGATGAAGCATCAGAGGAATTGATGTCTCAGGAAGAATAATTAATGAGGAGTTAGAGCTTTTTACTAAGTTCATATACATTTGAAGATTCTCTTCCAAGAAATTATTATCCCATTTTTTATCTTGAGAGATATTTCCTTGGATGAGACTGACTTTTAATGGACTATTAATTTTACCAACCCATGAAATATTTTTTAGTAATTCACCCCCCACCCAAATAAGAATTAAAAATAAAAATAGAAAAATAGATTCTCTACAATATTTCATCGTAAAAATTCTTAATATAATTATTATAGATAGAAGAACACAAAAAGTAACTCCATGTATTCCTGTGATAGAAATGTATCCAGCTAAAGAGCTATTTGGAATTTGACTGTACCCAAGAGATAACCATGGAAATCCTGTAAAAATTACCCCTCTGAACCATTCAGTAAGTGTAAAAAAAGCTGGTATAAAAAATAAACTTGAATAATATTTTTTATAGAAAGTAAGTGGGTAGAAGAATAAAGATAAAAATATGCACAAAATGAATGTAGAGAGAGCGGCAAAGAAAAAATTCATTTGCCCGTATTGGTTTAAGCAAATTACAAGCCAATAGATCCCTGACAAGAAAAATCCAAGCCCAAAAACTAAAGCATGTTGATTTTCTTCTTTATTTCTTTTTATTATTACTAATAAGGCAGCAACAGAGATGAAGATTACAACAGGGAAATTAAACGGAGCGAATGAAAAAACACTTAACCCCCCTAATAAAAAAGAGAAGCTAAGTGATAGAAGAGTTTTTTTTTCAACGAGACTACTTGATACCATAAAGCAATTGTACATTGCTTTATTTTTTATTGAATCCTATTAAAAAATATTATTTTGTTTTTTAATGTCGAACTGGGTGCCTTCAGTTAAGTTTGATTCATTTATATTATTCATAAATGTTACTGATTCAACGAATCCATCAATTATATCGAGCTCTGTTGTAGGAAAATATGTTCCAGACTCATCTGTATTCAGGTTGTGATAATACCAGGTGCTAGCAATAATGTTATTAGATGACTGCATCTTGATATTTATTTTTTTTGCAGGTTCGCCTATTAGTGCGATGATCTCATCAGTAGTAAGTATGCCTACTACATCTACGAATTCATAATAAAGAGAAGGTAGCTCATCGACTATTGGGGTATCGTTGGATTGGGGTTTTTCACTGTGATGCTGAGAAAATATCATATTTGATATAAGTAATAGGCTAATAAAAAGTATTCGCATAATAAATTTTTCCTTTAAAAGATGTACGAGCAAATGATGAGCCGATAAGTTCAATTTTTAGGACTCATTATTGTCGGCAAGAGTAATTTTTATAACTATAGAGTGAATTTGTCTACTATCTGATCGAAGTATTCGAACTTCAAAAGCGTCAAATGAAGTTGTCTCATCTTTGCTTGGTAGGTATCCAAAATGATGTGTTACTAACCCTCCAATAGTAGAAAATTCCTCATCGCTATAATTTGTTCCAAAGTAGTCATTAAAATCATTAATTCCAGTTGAAGCCTTTACTCTAAACTCTCTTTCTTTATCTTCAATAATATTATCCTCTGTTTCGTCATAATCAAATTCATCTTCAATATCTCCCACAATTTGCTCTAAAACGTCTTCAATAGTAACCATTCCGCTTACACCTCCATATTCGTCAACTACTATTGCAATATGGTTACGATTACTACGAAATTCTTTTAATAGAACATTTAATCTCTTCGATTCTGGTATAAAAATAGCAGGCCTTAATTTGTCACGTAATTCAAATTCATCTCCAGCTATGTATCTTAGTAAGTCCTTTGCTAATAAAATCCCTAAAACATCATTAACATCATTCTCAATGACTGGAAATCGCGAGTGCGCCGTTTCAATAACATATGGAATAAATTCCTCAGGTTTCTTTGTAATATCAATAAAACCAATTTGTGATCTCGGAATCATAATATCTCTTACTTGCATTTCAGAAACATTAAGGACTCCTTCTAGCATTGTGAGTGAATCAGAATCTATTATGCGTTCATCAAAAGCTGCCTTTATAATTTCAGAGACTTGTTCTTTGCTTTGCGGTTTGAATAAAAGATTTCTAATCTTCTTGAATATTGGACTTTTTTTATTTTTCATTTAATTACATTATATTTGAAGTGTATGGATTAGGAAAACCAAGCTTATTTAATACTCTAACTTCTTTAGCCTCCATTTTTTTTGCATCATCGTCATTTTCATGGTCATAACCAACTAAATGGAGGTATCCATGAATGATAAGGTGGGCATAATGTGAAATTATTTCTTTATTTTGTTCTTTGGCTTCGGCTTTGATAATTGGATGACACAAAACAAGATCTCCAACCAAGGGTTTGTCATCAATCAAGAAAGATAAAACATTAGTAGGTTTATCGATATTTCTATATTGATTATTAAGCTCTGCAGATTCATTTTTAGAAACTAGTCTTATCGTAATAAATGATTCTTTTGTAGCTATCTCAGATAACCATAATTTACAGTCTTTTACTTTAATTATTTTAGTGCAGTTTAATGTGTCCTGAATCTTCAGTTGTATATTTTCTGTATGTGACATAATTATTTATCGGAAAATTTTTCGTATGCATTAATAATTTTTTGGACTAATGGATGTCTAACTACATCATCTGATTTAAATTGAGTAAATTCAATTCCTTTAATATTTGTAAGAATTTTTTGTATCTCAATTAAGCCACTAAGTTGCCCCTTTGCTAGATCAATTTGTGTTATGTCCCCAGTGATAACAGCTTTGGTTCCAAAACCAATTCTTGTTAAGAACATTTTCATTTGTTCCGGAGTAGTATTTTGTGCTTCATCAAGAATTATAAAACTTTGATTTAAAGTTCTTCCACGCATATAGGCAAGGGGAGCTACTTCTAAAATCCCTTTTTCAAACAATTTTGTAACAATGTCATATCCAGCTAAATCATATAATGCGTCATATAAAGGACGAAGATAAGGATCAACCTTTTGAGCTAAATCACCGGGTAAAAATCCTAATCGTTCACCTGCCTCTACAGCAGGCCTAACAAGAACAATACGCTTCACTTTTTCTTTATTTAATGCATCTACTGCTGACGCAACTGCTAGATAAGTTTTACCAGTTCCAGCTGGACCAATGCCAAAATTGATATCATGTTTCTGAATATTTTGTAGATAAGAAATCTGACGAGGAGTTCTACCTTGTAAATCAGTTTTTTTGGTTAAGAGCTGAGGTGATTCGTTAAGTTGACCTGGGGAAACTTTGTTCACTTCAACCATCAATAACTGAATATCTTCTTGGGATATAGGGCTACTTGCTCTTTGGTAAAAACTTTCAATTAATTGTGAAGCAAGTGTTAATTCTTTCTTATTACCATTAAGAGTGAAAATTGAGCCTTTTCTTGATATTGCAATATCAAATCCAACAGCAATTTGTTTTAAATTTTCATCAAGCACACCACATAAATTAGCAAGTCTCTTATTATCATTATCTGGTAAATTTAAATTAACTTTCATGAGGTAATAGGTTCAATTTGTAAGTTCTTTGAATTAGCATGAGCTATTTTTACATTTACGAACTTGTTGAGTAAGCCTGAATTTGCATTGGTCTCAACGATACGGTTATTATCTGTTTTACCCAACAAGATGTTTTTATTTTTCTTTGAGAAATGATCAAAGAGGACTCTCTGATTAGTTCCTTGCATTAATTCGGTATAAGCTTTTCCTTGCAACATATTTAGGCTTTGAAGTTTTTCAAGGCGCTGTTGTTTTATTTTATTAGGAATATTATCATCAATGTAAGATGCCGGGGTTCCTGGTCTTGGACTATATAAAAAACTAAAGCTGTAATCAAACTCAAGGTCCTTCATTAATTTTATTGTCGACTCAAATTCTTTGTCTGTTTCATTAGGAAATCCTATAATAAAGTCTGAGGTTAGTGAGATTTCTGGGCAAATTTTTCTAATTTTACGTATTATTGATCTATATTCTAATGTTGTGTAATTTCTTTTCATTGCTGAAAGAACTCTATCTGATCCAGACTGTATAGGTAAATGTATAGTTTTTGCAAGCTTATCAATACTGCTGAAGCAGTTAATTAAGCTATCACTCATTTCATTGGGGTGGCTTGTAGTAAAGCGGATACGCTTTATTTCTTTGATCTCTGCAACGTATTCTAGTAAGAGCGCAAAATCGGCGATATCACCATTACTCATTTCTCCACGGTAAGCATTAACATTTTGTCCAAGTAAAGTAATTTCACATACCCCGTTGAATGTTAACCTAACTATCTCATTTAGAATTCCTTCTAAAGGCCTAGATATCTCTTCACCTCTAGTGAACGGAACAACGCAAAAAGAGCAATATTTACTGCAACCTTCCATAATCGAAACAGAAGCAGATACATGATTTTTATTTATTATTGGAAGATAATCAAATTTTTCGATTTCTGGGAATGAGATATCAATTTGTGGTTTACCAGAACTTTCTCTTTTGCTAAGTAACTCTGAAACTCTATGAAGCGATTGGGGCCCAAAAACAAGATCTACATAAGGCGCTCTTTTAATAATATTCTCGCCTTCCTGACTAGCAACACAACCACCTACTGCTATTCTAAGTGCTGGATTTTTCTCTTTTAACTCTCGGAATCGCCCAAGATCGCTAAAAACCTTTACTTCTGCTTTTTCTCTAATTGAACAAGTATTCAAAATAATTAGATCTGCATCTTCGGGGGCTGATGTTTCTGTAAGCTGGATATTTTTACTTAAAACACCTCCAATTTTTTCAGAATCATATTCATTCATTTGGCAGCCAAATGTTTTTATATAGTATTTATTTGACATTAAATTACATTAAATTTTTTCATAAACGACATTATAGCTTTATATCAGAAATTTTTAGCTGATTCTGTATATAGTGACTTTAATAGAGTAACATTTTGTAATGGAAAACTTCCCTATATTCATAGATATCGGATCCAAGCCAGTTATTGTAGTTGGCGGAGGGACTATAGCGTTAAGAAAAGTTATTTTGCTATCAAAAGCTAATCCGAAAATAACTGTTATTTCTGAGAATATCTGTCTCGAACTTAGAGAGTTATTAAAAAAACACCGTGGTAAATTTATTAAAAAAAGCTTTAGCGAGAAGGATATAAAAAATCCTATCTTAATTATTGCTGCTACAAATAATATTAAAGTTAATAAAGAAATATATCGTGTAGCTAATAAAAGAAATATACCAATAAATGTTGTGGATCAACCTAAGCTTTGTTCTTTTACGATGGGATCAATTATAGAGAGGGATGCATTAGTCATAGCAATAACGAGTGGAGGAAAGGCCCCAGTACTAGCACGAATTTTAAGAGAGAAAATTGAAGCCTTCATTCCAGCCTCATATGCAGGACTTGTAAATTATGTAGGAGACTTAAGGAAGCTCGTTAAGAAAAATATTAGATCAGGAAATAAGAGAAGAATATTTTGGGAAAATTTTTTTGAAAGTAATTTTATAGATAAATTTAATTCTAAAAAAAATAATCCCTCTAAAAAAGTCTTTACTAATCTTATTAAAAAACAGAATTCTATGAATTATGGTGAGGTATTTCTTGTTGGAGCAGGACCTGGAGAAAGAGATCTTTTAACATTAAGAGCGCTCCATTTAATGCAGAAATGTGATGTTTGTATTTATGATAATTTGGTCTCAGATGATATTTTAGAGCTTGTTAGGCGTGACGCTGAAATGGTATATGCAGGTAAAAAAAGGGATCAGCATACAATCCCTCAAGATAAAATTAATAAATTTTTAGTGGCATATGCAAAGCAAGGGAAAAGAGTCCTTAGACTTAAAGGCGGAGATCCTTTTATATTTGGACGAGGAGGGGAGGAAATTGAAAGCTTAATGAAGAATAAGATAGCTTTTCAGGTAGTTCCTGGAATATCTGCTGCTAACGGCATCTCTTCATATGCTGGGATTCCGCTTACGCATCGAGATCACGCTCAAAGCTGTTTATTTTTAACCGGCCACTTTAAAGAAGGTGCGATTGACTTTGATTGGCCTAAACTTATTGTTGAAAAACAAACACTAGTTGTTTATATGGGCCTTCTGAGCCTTGGAGATTTGATCCGTAATCTTACAATACATGGCATGCTTAAAGAAATGCCAATTGCTGTAATCGAAAATGGAACAACAGCGAATCAAAAAGTAGTTGTTGGCACACTTAGGAATATAAGATCAAAGGTCTCTAGAACCAGGATTAAGTCTCCAGCATTAATTATTATTGGAACTGTAGTGAATCTAAGAGACCAGTTAAATTGGTTTAATTAGTTATTAACCAAGGTTTAATGGGATTGTTAATTTAGCCTCTAGACCACCTTCTTCAAGATTGATTAGCTCTAGTTTGCCCCAATGAGCCTTAGCAATTTGATCTGCAATAGTTAATCCTAGACCAGAGCCCCCGGAGTTCCCCCTAGCTATATCAACTCTTTGGAAGGGCTCTAATAGACGTTTCTTTTCATCTTCAGGGATACCTGGCCCTTCATCGATAACGCTAATTGAAAAACTCTCTTCATGAAGTATAGCTACAACCTTGACATCACCTTTAGTATAGAAAAATGCATTATTAATTAGGTTATCAAGACATCTTTTGAATGCCAATATTCTTAAATCGACAAATAATTTCTTAGGGATATCAACTTTTTTATTTGTTTTTCTCAGCTTAAAGCTATGCCCTGTTCTTTGATGTTTTAATTGCATTTCTTTAAGGAGTTTTCCTAGATTTACACTGGTTATTGGTTCATCCTCAAAACCCCTTGCAAAATCTAGGAATTGATTAATGATTTCATTTATTTCAGCAATATCCTGCTCCATACTTTCTTTAGTATCTTTAGATTTTTCAGGTAGCATCTCAGAGGCAAGCCTAAGTCTTGTTAATGGAGTTCTAATATCATGAGAAACGCTGGCGAGCAAAAATCTTCTATTTTGGTTAATTTTTTCTAAATTATCTGACATTTCATTAAATGCCTCACTAACAGCATTGAATTCAGTAACGCTATCACTAGGTAATCGCTTTATAGCTTGACCAAATCGAATTTTATCCACCCCATCAATTAACCTATTTATTGGCCTACTTATTCTTTGGGTTACTAAGTAGGCTACGGCAATAGCTAAACCTAAAATAATTAATCCCCACCCAATCCAATGAAGAGGAAATGGACGATCAATAATCTCCCTTGGAATTACTACCCAAAAAAGATCACTATCAATTTCAAAACTTACCCATATACCCGGAATATCATAATGATTAACTGTAATCATTGTGCCTTGTGGTAATGTTTGGGCAATTTTCATTGTAACTAGCTGTAGAAATGGGTCATTTGGTATGTCTTCTAAGGGCTCGAAATAGTATGCTGGATAAATACTTACGTCACCCATTCCTGAGAGTTGGCTTAATAGCTTTATTCTTTTATTAGATGCTGCAGCCTCAATAGATGCTTTTGTAAAATTTACAATAGTAATAATTTCTTGAGCCATTGATTTTGCTCTTGGCTCTCTTTCAAAATAATCAAATATTTTTAACGAGATAACTTGAGACAGAATAAGTAGTACTGAAATTATCAATGTAAATCTTGCAAGAAGGCTGGAAGGAAGAAGCTTCAATTATTTAGCGGCACCATCTGGGTTAAAAATATAACCGAATCCCCATTTTGTTTGAATAAAGTCTGGTTTGTTGGGATCTTCCTCAACTAATCTTCTAAGCCGAGAAATTTGTACGTCAATACTTCGGTCATATACATCAAGCTCTTTTCTTTTTGAAAGCCGCATAATTTGCTCGCGAGATAGAGGCTGCATAGGGCGCTCAGCAAAAACTTTTAATAAATCAAATTCACCAGTAGTAATTGAAATTTCAATATCTTTTTTATACAGACTTCTTTGTTCAATATTAAAAGTGTAATCACCAAATTTAACTATTTTATTCTTAGATATAACCTTAGTATTATCTTGTCTCCTCAGTATCGCGGTTATTCTCGCTAGAAGCTCCCTAGGATTAAAGGGTTTTGGGAGGTAGTCATCAGCCCCCATCTCCAATCCAACAATTCTATCAACTTCATCTCCTTTTGCAGTAAGCATAATTATTGGGATTGTATTTTCATTTACTCTCAATCTTTGACAAATATTTAAGCCAGTTTCATCTGGCATCATTACATCAAGAACAATAAGGCTGATATCATTATTTTTTAAAACTGTATCTAGAGATTTTCCGCTGTCAGCTGTTATTGTAGATAGACCTTGATCTGAGAGGTACTTTGCTGTTAGCTCTCTAATTCGAGGGTCATCATCTACCAGGACAATTAACTGCTCTTTGTTTTCTGTCATATTATTATCGTTTTAAATATGCATTAATATTTTGATTTTACTATTTTAACCTTAATTCATAGTTAATGTAATGTTACAATTTTGTAACAATTTAGGTGCAATTTGTAATATTAAGTTTACAATTGATTAGCATACTTATTGTCCATTTAAAAAAAGATTGCATAACTCGTATGGTATCTAATTTTAATAAAATATTGATTATTATAGGTTTATTTGTAACAAGCACTACCTATAGTGAAGTAATAACAAGTCAAAAACAAAAAATAGATGAAGAATCAGCCAAATTACAACAAATCCATGATGCTTTAACAGAATTTTCTCAATCTGATGGAAAAAATAGCATTATTTATCAGCAAAAGCTAAGAGAGATGTTAGATAGTGTAGAACACCGTTTTCTTTCGTGTGATACTGACAATGATCAAACCCTAGATGTCTTTGAAACTACCCAATGCCTACCTCAGGTTGCAAGGCAGTTTCGTAGGGTCGATATAGATAATGACAATGTAATTACATTAGATGAAATTTCTATTATGGCTAGAAAATTTGCTGAAAAAAGGAAGGTTACTGAGATTTTAACTGCAGAAGATTTAAATTCACCTTCAAAAATTATTTCCTCTGAGAAGCAGGACGAAGTTAAACAAGAATCCCCACTTTAATTAGTAAGTATTTTGGGATAAAATCCCAACCTCATGATAGAAATAGTCTCTAGTAATACTTTTCATAGCCTTTCATTACCAAATGTCGACAACATGTCGCATAATCCATTTTTAGATATAAAATTTTTTCTAGCATTAGAGGATTCAAATTCCATTGGTAAGGATACTGGTTGGATAGCATTCCCAATTGTTGCTAAAAATAATAACGAAACTGTAGGCTTCATGCCAATTTTCCTTAAGGAGCATTCATATGGAGAGTATGTTTTTGATTGGTCATGGGCAGAAGCTTTTCATCAACATGGTCTAAATTACTACCCTAAGATGTTATGTGGAATTCCATTTACTCCGATAACAGGGCCAAGAATTATCGCTCAAGATATAGAAGTAAAAAAATTACTTATCAAGGCTCTTGAAAAAATATTAGAGGATCATGGTATTTCATCATGCCATATTTTATTTCCTGATATTGATGATCATTTATTACTAAATGAAAGTGGCTGGTTATCAAGGCATGGAGTTCAATTCAAATGGCAGAATAAGAATTATAGTAATTTTGATGATTTCCTAATAACCTTAACTCACAACAAAAGAAAAAAAATAAAGCAAGAGCGAAAGAAAATAAAAAATAGTAATATTATTATTACTCAAAAAACTGGAGACAAAATTAAAGCCGAAGATATTAATTTTTTTTACGAATGCTACTGCAATACCTATAGAGATCATCATTCAACTCCATATTTGACTAATAATTTTTTTCTCCAAATACTAGAAGTAATGCCTCAAAAATTATTATTAATAGAGGCTGAGTTTGAAAATAAAAAAGTGGCATCCGCTTTTAACATAATAGGAAAAGACACTCTTTATGGAAGGTACTGGGGAGCTCTTAAATATATCCCAGGGCTTCATTTTGAATTATGTTACTACCAAGGACAAGAATTTTGTATTAATGAAAAATTAAAGTTTTTTGAGGGAGGTGCCCAGGGAGAGCACAAATTAGCCCGAGGTTTTGAGCCTTTCTCAACGTATTCAAATCATTATATTTCCAACCCAGAGTTTAAAATAGCTATTGAAGGTTTTTTGAAAACTGAATCGGAAAAAATTCATGAATATTCGAGTGAGTTAGATGATCGAAAGCCATTCAAATAAGTTGAATAGTTAATCAACTATTAAGCTCACAAACGAACTTAATAGAAAAAGTAATAAGAAAATTAATATAAATCCAATGATTAAAAAATATTTAACTCCATTCTCCTCAATAAATTTTTCATCTTGATTAAATTTTTTATTGTTTTGTACGCCAAAAAATGCAGCTAATACACTTTGTATAATACGAATAATTTTCATGAAAGCATCATATCTCATTTAAGCTAATTTTTAAATTTGTGTTGTTGATTCATATCCCCAAATGAACGACTTCTAAACCTCTTCCATTAACTACTTATAATTTTTATAGTAATATTGAGTTATAACTATCAATTATTATCAATTGTTTATCATGCTAGATATAAATTTTGTATTTTTTCATGTAGGAGATGTTGAGCAACCTAGATTGCTGGTAAAGACCATTAGAAAATTTAATCCTAATTCAAATATTTATTTTATTACTGATAATGAGACCGAGAGTATTGATAGTGTAACTGATACTTTTAGGATTGAATGTGACAGAGAAAATCTAATGACATCAAGATTAATAGGTTTTAGTCAATTAAAGTTGAACAAACCTGCTGTATATTTAGATACTGACATTCTTATAACTCAACCAATAACTTTAGATTTATTTCTAGGACATGATGTTTATTTATGCTTACGATCTCATCAAAAAGAAGGTCTGATAGATACAACTTTTCGAGGACTGGATCTCTCTGAATACTCTGGAAGAACATTTGGTGAGATATACCCATTTTTAGCATGTTTTACCTATACTAAAGATTATCATTTTTGGGAAGATTGCTTGGCAATTCTTATGTCTTTAGATAAGAAATTTCATTTTTGGTATGGAGATCAAGAAGCACTTAGAATTATTAGTGATTCTAAGAAATATGATATGGGGTACATAGATGAAAGTGTTATTTGTACCTTGCCGGAATTTGCAACAAAACAAGAAGCGTCTTACTCTATTCATTTTAAGGGCAAAGGGAGAAAGAAAAAAATGCTTAAGGTGGCAGAATTTATTTTACGTGATAAATCAAAAGATGGTGGTGATGGAGAGATTTGAACTCTCGACCTCAGCATTATGAATGCTGCGCTCTAACCAACTGAGCTACATCACCGTATAGTCAACAGCGTGAGATTATATTTTTATAAAGACATAAAGTCAAAGATTGATCAGACATTAAAACGAAAATGCATTACGTCACCATCCTTAACTATATAATCTTTTCCTTCTAACCTCATCTTTCCTGCCTCTTTTGATTTTAATTCACCTTTGTATTTAGTGAAGTCATCAAAACTTATTACCTCCGCACGAATAAAACCTTTTTCAAAGTCAGTATGAATAACACCTGCTGCTTCTGGTGCGGTAGCCCCAATTTTGACAGTCCATGCTCTAACTTCTTTTATTCCTGCCGTGAAGTATGTTTGTAACCCAAGTAATTGATATGCATTTCGAATGACCCTATTTAGCCCTGGTTCATCTAGATTTAATTCGGAAAGAAATAATAGTTTTTCATCGTCTTCTAACTCAGAAATATCCGATTCTATTTTTGCGCAAACGGTTACAACTGGACAATTCATTGAGTCAGCATAACTATTTAGCTCATTAAGTAATGAATTATTTTTAAAACCTTTCTCATCGACATTGGCTAAAAACATAATAGGCTTTATTGTAATTAGACAGAGGGGCTTAATTAATGCTAGTTCATCATTATCGAGATTTAAACTAATTGCGAGGACCCCTTTATTAAAACAATCTTGAAGTTTTTGATAAATTTGGAGAAGTTTGATTGCCTCCTTATCACCTGACTTTGATTTTTTAGATTCTCTGCCGACAGCTTTTTCTAAGGTTTCCATGTCAGCAAGAATTAATTCAGTATTAATTGTTTCTACATCAGATAGTGGGTTGATTGTATTTGAGACATGAATAATATTTTCATCATTAAAGCATCGAACAACATGCATGATGGCATCAGTTTCTCTTATATTGGCTAAGAATTTATTGCCTAATCCCTCTCCTTTAGAGGCTCCAGCAACTAATCCTGCAATATCAACAAATTCTACAATGGCAGGCTGAATCTTTTCTGGGTTAACAATACCTGAAAGGGAACCAATTCTCTCATCAGGCACTTCTACAATGCCAACGTTAGGTTCTATTGTGCAAAATGGATAGTTTGATGCTTCAATACCAGCTTTAGTTATGGCATTAAAAATTGTAGATTTTCCTACGTTAGGTAGTCCAACAATTCCACATTTCATAAGGTAATCCTAAAAAATTCTAATTTGAATGAAGATTAAGCATGGCTTTATCAAACTCACCCGTTGTTAGTAAAGAAAAGATTTTATAGCTATTAAAAATACTATCTTCTATATTCTTCATTTCATGCTTTATTGGAGCTTTTAAGACAAAGTTTGTTACTAAATTTTTGTCGCCTGGATGACCTATTCCAATTCTTAGGCGCCAAAAATTATTTGACTGTAGTGAGGTGATAATACTTTTTAGACCATTATGTCCGCCATGACCACCACCTAACTTTAATTTAATATTTCCTGGCTCAATATCTAATTCGTCATGTATAACAAGTATTTCTTCGGGTTCAATTTTGTAGTACTTTGATAGTGCTGAAATTGATAAACCACTATCATTCATGAAGGTATTAGGCTTTAGGAAGTAATAATCACTATCTTCAGTGTATTTAGCAAAACTACCTTTGAACTTTGATGATTTTTTAAGTGTTAGTTTATGATTTTTTGCGATGAAATCTACCCACCAAAACCCTGCATTATGCCGAGTTTTTTTATAGCTTTCTCCAGGATTACCAAGACCAACAAAAAGTTTAATTTTACGCATTATAAAATAAAGCGCTCTTGGTGGAGCGCTTTTTTATTTTACCTATTTATTAGGTTTGTCGGATGAATCTTCTGCTGAACCTTCACTATCTTTAGATTCTTTTCCTTCTCCACCACCTTCAGCACCTTCAGCACCTTCTTCGCCTTCAGTACCTTCTTCACCTTCAGCACCTTCTTCTCCTTCTTCAGGAGTAATGACTTCCTCTACAACAACTTTAGGTTTAGATACAGACGTTATGATTGGATCATTTTCTTCAGATAATCCAGTTAGCTCAACACCTTCTGGAACATTTATCTCGGATAAATGAATTGAATCTCCTATCGATAAATTAATTAAATCAACCTCAATGTAAGCTGGTAAGTCTTTTGGAAGACATGAAATATCTACGTCGATCATAATATGAGAAACAATTCCTCCTTCTAATTTAACTCCTGGGGCTACCTCTTGATTTAAGAAGTGGAATGGTATCTTAGCGTTTAGTTTTTTATTTTCATCAATTCGTTGAAAATCAATGTGTAGAATGTTATCTCTGACTGGATGCAGTTGATAGTCCCTAAGAAGAACTTTTTCGCTTTTTCCATCAATATTCAATGAAAGAATCGAGGCATGAAATGCTTCGTGCTTAAATTTCATCATAAGCTCTTTACTATCTAGCTCAATACTTTTTACTTCATCTTTACCGCCGTATAGAATTCCAGGTGTTTTGCCTGAATGTCGAAGACGGCGGCTCGCACCCGTTCCTTTCAACAAACGTTCAATTGCTGTTATTTCAATTTTCATTAGTACACTCCTAAAAAAATAGACCCGCGACCAGGTCTATTCGTTGTATTGGCAGTCTTGCCAATTAAATTAATCCATAAACAATGAACTCACAGAATCCTCGTGACTAATTCGCTTAATGGTTTCTGCTAAAATTTCCGCCACAGACACCTGTCTGATTCTTTTAGAATTTTTAGCATCCTGAGAAAGCGTAATTGTATCAGTAATTACAATTTCATCAAGTTGTGATTTGTTAATCAAATCAATGGCAGAGCCAGAGAATATTGGGTGAGTTGCATATGCGACTACTTTTTTTGCCCCTTGTTTTTTTAATGCAACTGCAGCCTCACTTAATGTGTTTGCAGTGTCAACGATATCGTCGATAATTACACACGTTCTATCTTTAACATCTCCAATAATGTTCATTACTTCAGAAACATTGGGTTTTGGACGCCTTTTATCGATAATTGCTAAATCAGAACCTAGAATTTTTGCACAAGCTCTTGCCCTAACTACTCCACCAACATCTGGTGAAACTATAACTACGTCTTTATAGTTTTGCTTGTTAAGGTCTTCTAGTAATACGGGTGTAGCATAAATATTGTCAACCGGTATATCAAAAAATCCCTGTATTTGGTCTGAATGTAAATCCATAGTCAGAAGTCGGTTTACTCCTACACTAGTCAACATATTCGCTACTACCTTAGCCGTAATTGCAACTCTTGCTGATCTCGGCCTTCTATCCTGTCTGGAATAGCCTAAGTAAGGAATAGCTGCAGTAATTCTAGCCGCTGAGGAACGTCTTAGCGCATCTACCATGACCATAATTTCCATTAAGTTGTCATTTGTAGGCTCACTTGTGGACTGTAGAACAAAGACATCTTTACCTCGAACATTTTCAAGTAGCTCGACGGTAGTTTCTCCATCACTGAAATGCCCCACACTTGCCTTACCTAGTTTCATATTTAAATGTGAAGAAACTTTCTCTGCTAGGTCAAAATTCGCATTTCCAGTAAAAACCATTAATGATTTAGTATTCAAGGGCATTCATCCTTGTTAAATTGGCTGGGGAGGAAGGATTCGAACCTTCGCATGCATGGATCAAAACCATGTGCCTTAACCAGCTTGGCGACTCCCCAATTAATCGGTCAAGTAAAAAGGGTGTACCGATAAACCCTTAACTGCATAAATTTCTATATTTTCTGGCTTCAATCGTTTAATTTCTTGAGACTGAATATTACTTTTTGGTCTTAAAAAAATACCTGACCCACTTCCTGACATTTTGGCATAACCAAATCTTTTCATCCAGTCCATCAGCAAAGATACGCTCAAAAATTTCTTAATTACTATATCTTCAAGGTCGTTATCAATAAATTCATGTTTTTTTAAGTCGAATGAGGACGCTATTTTCAACGGATTTACATTTTTTGTCAATTTAAAAGAGGTAAATATTGAGCCTGTTGAAATTGCAATATCTGGAACCGCGACCACATAATGAAATTCAGGTATAGATATAGGGAAAAGTTGATCTCCAATACCTTCAACCCATGCATTCTCTCCAAAAATGAAAAAAGGGACATCTGCCCCTAATTTTATACCTATCTGCATCAATTTATGTTTTGATAAACCAAGGTGACATATTTTATTAAGTGCCATTAAAGTAGTAGCAGCGTCAGAGCTCCCCCCCCCAAGACCAGCACCAATTGGTATTTTTTTTATAATTTCTATATCAACACCAATAGGCGTTTTATCTAGAAGAAGTTTGCATGCTTTATAAACAATGTCATTTTCTTTAGATATTAATGGATTACTATTTTTAATGTTAATTTGATTATCATCTCTAATTCTTATGAATATTTCATCATAAAGATTTACAAATTGAAATACACTTTGAAGATTATGGTAGCCATCCACTCTTTTATCTTTTATTTTAAGGAATAGGTTTAACTTAGCTGGAGCCAAAAACTTAGTAAATGGTAAATCTAAATTAATATTAGCTTTCATATTTTTAAGTCATTGATAAAAATTTTAAGACTAATGTTGCCTTTGGTGTACTCAACCATTTTTGGAGTTTTGCGAATATTATCTTGAATTCCGCTAAATCTTATAGTCCAACCATCAAAGCTAATTGAAACGTTTTGATTTTTAGTAAGTTCTTCGGGAGGAGACAATAAAAACTTTTTAAGTATAAAAACATTATCACTGCTACCAAATATATGCTTTATAACATTTTTAGTTTCTTTCGAATGGGAGGGGGATTCGAAAGAAATTTTTCTTGGAGATTCCGTTAAGGAAACTTTAGCTATGATACTATTGAACGGATCATATATTTCAACAGCATCATGACCATTCATAGATACCCAGCGCATTCTTCCTGATAAGCCTTTTTCTTTTACGTACAAAAATATTTTTCCAGAAAGATGGAAATTCTTAATTTTAGGTATTTCTAATCTTTCTTTGTATTCACTGTAATTTAATGGAATATCATTTTTTGATTGTTGGATATTGGCGCAACCAATAATTATTGGAAGTAAAAATAGAATAAGAACAATTTTCATTTATTAAGCTATTTTAATCTATTAAGCTATTTTAATCTATTTTGAGTTTCAGAAATTACAGTATTATTAGGATATTTTTCTAATGAATTTTTCAATATTTTTTTTGCTTCTTCTTTTTTTCCTTGTTTCCATAGTATCTCTCCAAGATGCGCTGCAATCTCTGGATCTTCTTGAACATCAAATGCTTTTTTAACAAACTGAAAAGCTAAATCTAAATTACCAAGTCTAAAATATACCCATCCCATACTGTCAAGAATGTAATGGTTTCTGGGCTCTATAGATAGTGCTATTTCAATATATTTCTTTGCGTCCTTAAGTTTAAAACCCCTATCCGCATAGGAATACCCTAGGGCATTGTAGGCTAGGGCATAGTCAGGTTTTAGTTTAATTGCTTCTTTGAGAAGTTGTTCGGATAATATTTTGTTTCCAAGTCTGTCAGATAGCATCGCGTAATCAAATTTAAATTGCGGGGAGTTTTGAAAATTATTTTCTTCTTTCTTCATAAGATCAAGACTCTCTGTTTTTCTTTCATTGTTATAAAGAAGTGATGTTTTAAATTGAAGAATTTTTAAGCGTTCTGGTTCAGGTAAATTTTTATAAACCTCAAGGGAGGAAATAGCATTATCTATAGATTCTTTTTCTGAAATAAATTGTGCGGCTAAAAGTTTTGACTCAAGAAAATACTCTCCTGAATTAATTTTATTTAAATATTCAATCGAATCGTTAAATTTGCCTCTTTCATAATATATCTTTGCTAAATAAATAAAAATTTGGGGAGGATTTTGATAGCCCCTTTCTAAAGCTTGATTAAAGTATGTTTCTGCGAGATTTGAATCATTTAACTCTATCGAAAGAAGTGCAACTGTTAAACTAATTTCAGGTGAAGCTAATGAGCTATTTACGAGCTTTAGGAATTCTTTTTTTGCAGCATCATAATCTTTTAAATTTGTTAATGATTTTGCATATTCCAGTCTGACCCCATTTGATTTAGGATTTTTTTGTAGATAGGATCGATAAAAAACTATAGCCTTTTCTGGTGAGCTTCTTGAAAGAATGTGACCTCTAAAAAGTGCAGCTGTTTCCCAACCCGGCTTTATTTTATCTACAATATCTAGTTGGGTTTCAGCTAATTTTTTGTCCCTAGCCATAAAAGCGGCATGAGCTATAGAAAAATGTGCCTCAGCCAAACCCTCATAAGGTCTTGCTATTTCAATTACAAATCTTAAGGCATTTTTTTTATTTTCTACTTTGGATAAAATACTATTAAGGTATACAAAACCATTTGAACGGGTATCTTCTTCATTTTTTAATAGTTTTTCTATTAATGGCTTAGCCTTTGTTAGATTTCCACTTGCAATGAATAACTCTGCCAGAACTTGTTCAGCAGCTATAGAGTCCTTATCTAATCGTCGCCATACATCCGCTGAATCCATTGCAAGTCGACCATTTCTTGCTCGTCCTGCAACGTCTGTAGCTCTCTGGGCTAGTGATACATCCTTAGTTAACTTAGCTAGGTCTAGATAAAGATGACCGGCTGAATTAAAGTCTCCTCTTTGGGAAGCGATTTCAGCTAGTAAAAATTTATAAACAAATTCAGCATTAGAATTTTGGATAGTAGCTGGTTTATTTTCATCGAATGTACCAGTTTCTATGGCATAAACATTATTGAATATGGATATAAAAAGGAAAAAAACTAACAAAAGGTTTATAAATTTATTTATTATCATATGTGTAGTATATATTTAGTAATTAGCTATTTTATGCTCAAGTTTAGACTATAATTCATTTGCTTGAATATTTACCTATAAATGACTGCATTTTTTGCATATAATTCATTCTTGTTTAAATATTTTATATGAACTTTTTAAATTACAAGACTCTATTTAATGTATCAATCACGGAACAATTATGGCCCTTAATAATAACTCAAAGGTCACACATACTTTAGAAGCAAAAGATTTATCCAGATTATTTGGCATAAATCATGCAGTAAAGAATGTTACATTTCATCTAAATAAGGGCGAAGTGTTAGGTTTTTTAGGACCAAACGGCGCAGGAAAATCAACAACAATGAGAATGCTCACTGGTAACTTGGCACCTACAGAAGGTTCTATCAGAGTCTGCGGCATCGATATTGTTGAGAGACCAAAAGAAGCTAAAAGCAATATTGGCTATCTTCCAGAAATGAGACCTCTTTATAAAGAATTAACTGTTGACGAGTTTCTCACAATTGCAGCAAGATTTCATAACGTCAACTCAAGAAATATTAGGAAAGCTGTCGAAGCGGCTAAAGATAAATGTGGTCTTGGGCACATGAGTAAAAGATTAATTGAAAATTTATCTAATGGATACCAACAAAGAGTAGGTATAGCTCAAGCAATTATTCATGAGCCAGAAATTGTTATACTAGATGAGCCAACTGTTGGCCTAGACCCAATACAAATCAGAGAAATTAGGAAGCTTATTAAGGACATTGGGAAGAAGCATAGCGTAATTTTATCAACACATATTCTGCCAGAAGTTGAAATGGTCTGTGATCGTGTACAGATTATCGATAAAGGTAGTCTAGTTTTTCATGGTTCGATTGATGATTTAAGGCAACAGAGAAAAGGGAATAAATTATTAGTTGGCTTATCAAAACCTCCAGTGACTAAAGAAATTTTATCAATAGAGGGAGTTTCATTGGTAGAGAAAGTCGAGCATGGAATGTTTAGAATCCATATTAAGAGTGATTACATTCCGGCTGAAGAAATTGTTGCCATATCGATAAAAAAAGGCTGGGGTCTATTTCATATTGCCCCAGATATTACAAGTTTAGAAGATATTTTCGTTCAATTGACTCAGATGCAACCTAAATAAAAATTAAGGCTTATCAAAAACTATGATTATTAATATCGCTAGAAAAGAATTAAAAACTGTTTTTGCGTCTCCGATGGGGTGGATCATTTTATCTCTTTTAATGGGTGGTTTTGGGTGGATGTATTCAGACGGAGTAGATAACTATTTTCAGGTTATGTCAGGATCGATTCGTCCGGCTGAAAGAGTAGGCGTTACTATATTTGTTGGACAAACTGTTTATGGAGCAGCTAATTTCCTAATGACTGTAGCTACACCTTTATTAACAATGAGATTAATTAGCGAGGAAAGAAGAAATCAAACATTACCATTCCTATTTAGTGCGCCAATCACATTAACCGAAATAGTATTAGGTAAGTTCTTAGGCCTAATAATATTTTTAGGTATTTTGGTTGTATATATTTTTGTTATGTTATCAACACTAAATATCTGGGCGGATATTGATTTTGGCTACTTGTTGGGAAATTCTTTTGGATTAATGTTGTTAGTAGGTAGTTTTTCTGCATTGGGCATATACTTTTCAAGCCTCACTAATCAGCCAATTATTGCTGCAATCCTAAGTTTCATTGCTCTATTTGCAATGGGAGTCTTATCCACTTACTTTGCGAGTGATCCTAATCATTGGTTTCATTATATATCGCTAAATAATCACTACCAATCATTTACAAGGGGCGTTATTGATAGTTCTGATGTAATTTATTTTATTTTGTTTATTGCAACATTTTTAACCCTGACGATTCGTCGATTAGATTCAGATAGATTGAGTGGGTAACTATATTTATGAAAATTAATAAAAAACTAAAATTACAGTATTTATTTCAAAACAGTCTATTTGTTTTGCTTTTTCTTTTACTTGTTGCCCTTGCTGGATTCTTATCCAATCAATTCATTTTTGTTAAGGATATGACGCAAGCAAATCGAAGTGTCATAACGCAAGGAAGTATAGAAGTGCTTGAGCAAATGGATGGGCCAATTAATCTAACAGTTTTTGCTACAAAAGATGATGCGAATAATGGCATCACTTTTAGGCAAGGAATTATCAATTTTGTTGCAAGATATCAGCGAACCAAGCGTGATATTAAGATTAAATTTATTAACCCAGTTGAGGAACCAAAACTTGTTCAAGATATGGGGGTTCGGGTAGATGGTGAGATTGTTGTTGAATATAATAAAAGGACGGAGAATATTATTCCTCCATTCGCAGAGCAGGAATTGACAAATTTATTTGTAAGGCTGTCAAGGACAAATAGTAAGCCGATCATGTACCTTGATGGTCATGGAGAAAAGAATTTAATAGGACTAAAAAATTATGATTTAGGAGAATTTGGAAAGCAGCTTGAAAATAAAGGATTTAAGTTTTCTAATCCCGACTTAACAGTTATTAATAAGGTTCCATCCGAAGGGGCAATGTTGGTAATTGCAAGCCCTAAAGTTGATGTTACTGAAGTAGAAGCCAATAAGATACTTACCTATCTTAATGAAGGAGGTAATTTATTCTGGCTTTTGGACGACAATAACCTTCGTGGATTAGACAAGGTAGCTGACTATTTGGGCCTTTCATTGTCTGATAATAAGATTATTGACCCCTCATCAGTCCAGTTTGGTGTTAGTGAAAACGTTACATTTGCTCTTGCTTATGGCGAACATCCAATTACGAATAATTTTATGTTACGAACCCAGTATTTAGATGCCTACGAAGTTAAGGCTAAGGGCACATTTGAAAATGGTTGGGATGTAAGTAGTTTAATTGATGTTGCGCCTAATGGTTGGATTAGATCGAAAAAAGATAATAGTAAGCAACTTAAATTTGACCCTAAGAAAGATAAAAAAGGACCAATTAATATAGCGGTTGCCCTTAAAAGAAAATATGGAGAAAAGGGACAAAGAGTTGTTGTTGTTGGTAATGCTTCATTCTTATCAAATAATTTTATTACATCTGGGGGTAACCTTGACCTAGGAGTTAATATGATAAACTGGTTGTCTGGTAACGATAAACTTATAACAATTCAGCCAATGCCACTCAAAGATATAAACGTTACGATACCTGAAGATAACAAATCATTTTTGATAGCCTGGACAGTTTTCCGATCTGTTAAGTACATTATACCTATAGGATTATTTATCTTTGGATTTTGGCAATGGTATCGAAGAAGAAAAGCATAAATTATGAAGGGCCGATGGATAGTTAATATTTTAATGTTTGTCCTCCTAATAGGGGGGGCAATATTTGCTTTGAACATAAATAATAAGGCCCCTGAGAAGTCTGCCTTATACGAAATTTCTAATCTTAAGCTTTCTGACTTTAATGAAATAAATATAAACTTCCCTGACCGTCCTAAAACCTCTTTTATGTTAAGTGATAATGGTTGGAAAATGACAGCGCCATATCAAACAAGAGCTGATGAACTATATGTCTATCGTATTCTCTCTCTGTTGGCTGCAAAAAGTTCTGAAAAATTAAGCGCTGATGATTTGAAAAAGTATGGGTTAGAACAGCCAAGACTTAAGATTACATTTTCAAGTTCAACCCAAAATGAAGAATTTCTATTTGGCACATATAATCCAATTACTGAAGATCAATATCTTTACTATAATGGAAGTATATTTATAGTTAGCGGCGGTTATTCGGAAACAGCTTCATATGTTCCATTAGAGCTTATTGATAAGAGGCCCATCGCAGCTTATGAAGAAATCGAGGGATTTGATTTCTCACGGCTAGAGCAATGGCAAGCAGCTGGCTTAAAACTTACCATTAAAAATAATAAATGGAGAACCTCATCTAAAGATTTAGTTATTACACAGGAGAATATGAGAGACTGGTTTGACCTTACATGGGATAATATCCCCTCAAAATCCTTAGAATTTTATAAATTAGATCCACGTATTGGATATAAAAGTTTTGATATATTGTTAAAGGGTAACAAAAAGATTACTTTTTACCGTATTCAAGAATCTCCTGAACTACTTCTTTTAAGAAAAGACGAGAAATTGTTATATCATTTTCCTGGGGACCTTGGATTTACTATGCTAAATCCAAATGTAAGTAAAAAAGAGGAAAAATAATGCCTGAGCTTCCGGAAGTTGAAATAACCCGGTTAGGATTAGCGCCATTAATTAATTATAAAGTATCTAAAGTAGTCATCCGCAATTCATCATTAAGGTGGCCTGTTGATAAATCTCTTAGAAAAATCTTAATTGGTATGAGATTAATTAGCCTTAAGCGAAGGGGAAAATATATTCTTGCAGAGTTTCCGAAAGGCACATTGATTATTCATTTAGGAATGTCAGGTCATCTTTGTATTGTGCCAAAGAATAGAAAAATTAAGAAGCATGATCATATTGATATTGAGTTTAGTAATAAAGATCATCAGATAATTTGTTATAACGACCCTAGGAGGTTTGGCTGTATATTGTGGACAGAAGAAAACCCTTTAAATCATAAACTTATAAAGAACTTAGGACCAGAACCACTTACAGATAATTTTAACGTTAGCTACCTTTTTAAAAAACTTAGAAAAAAAACTGCCTCCATAAAAAATATAATTATGAATAGCCATGTTGTAGTTGGAGTGGGAAATATATACGCAAGTGAAGCTCTATTTCATTCCAATATTAGACCTCAAAGAGAAGCTTATAAATTATCTAAAGATGAGGTTAATAATTTAGTTGCTGCTATCAAGAAGACTATTGAGAATGCAATTCTGAAAGGAGGAAGTTCAATAAATAATTTTCTTGATGTTAATGGAAAGAATGGATATTTCCAGAATGAGCATCAAGTTTATGGAAGAAAAGACAAGCCATGCATAGTCTGCGAAAATCCTATACAACAAATAATACTTGGACAGAGATCTAGCTTTTACTGCAAAAATTGCCAAAAATAAATTAAAGTAATTTAAAGAATAAAATCAAAAATAATATTAATATTATCGTAAAAATTACCCTACTAAATTTTTGAGCCTTAATAAGTTTATCAATAGACTTATGAAGATGATTGAATGACTGAACATTATTATTGAATTCATTGTTTTTAAGGTAAGCATGAAGAACCTTTGGAAGTTCTGGCAAAAGTGTAACCCATTGTGGAATTTCTTTTTTTATTACCTTTAAAATATTTTTTGGTCCAGTTTGCTCCTTAAGCCATTTCTCAAGAAATGGGCGCGCAGTTTTCCATAAATCAAGATCCGGATCTAAATCTCTTCCCAAGCCTTCAACATTTAGTAGAGTTTTTTGAAGCATAGTTAACTGAGGCTGAACTTCCATATTAAACTTTCTAGATGTTTGAAAAAGTCGAATAAGAAGTTTCCCAAAGGAAATATCTTTTAGTGGCTTCTCAAAAATAGGTTCACAAACTGAACGAATAGCATTTTCAAAATCATCAATTGAAGTTTCAGCAGGAACCCATCCTGACTCAACATGAGCTTCTGCTACACCTCTATAATCTCTCTTAAAAAAGCAAACAAAATTACGAGCTAAATAATGCTTGTCTTCATCATTTAAACTTCCCATTATTCCAAAATCTAATGCAATATAGCGACCATCGTTTGCTACTTGAATATTTCCAGGATGCATATCAGCATGAAAAAAACCATCTCTAAATACTTGAGTAAAAAATATTTGAACACCATTTCTTGCTAGTAACGGAATATCAATCTTATTCTTTTTAAGAGATGTAATATCGCTTACTGGGATACCATTCATTCGTTCCATAACCATAATTTTTTCATTACAATAATCCCAGTAAACCTCTGGTACAAGAAGTAATTTCTTGTCTTTAAAGTTTTCTCCCAGATGGCTACAGTGCCCTGCCTCTAGAAGTAGGTTGAGTTCTGAATCTGTGTGTCTAGCGAATTCGTGTACTACTTCGATTGGCCTTAATCTTTTTCCATCTTTCCAAAGATATTGAAGAATGATCGCAATCCATTTAAGTAATTGTAGATTTTTTTTAACCTCTTTATGAATATTTGGCCTAAGAATCTTAACTGCCACTTCCTTGCCTGAATATAATTTTGCAAAATGTACTTGCGCGACGGAAGCACTGGCTATAGGTACTTTGTCAAACTCTAAAAACTTTTCTTTGATCGATGAGCTATATGCTTTCTCTATAATTAATTTAACTTCTTTGTAATCAAATGGAGGAACCTGGTCTTGAAGTTTTGCTAATTCATTAGCAATATCAACTGGTAATAGGTCTCTTCTTGTTGATAACATTTGGCCAAATTTTATAAAAATTGGACCAAGTGCTTCTAATGCCATTCTTAATCTGACTGAACGTCCATACCTATCCTTACGTAAAATTCGGAATGGATAAAAAATAAATTTTAGAATTTTTGTTGTTTTAGAATCGATAAATTCATCAAGTCTAAATTTAATGGCAATATAAAATACATAAATAAACCTTAGTATGTTCATCTAGATAACTCTTTAATGTAATGGTTTATTTTTGCTTCTACTCTATCTACATCTTCTACTAATCTATCAATATTTTCGTTAAAGATATTTATATCATCATTTTTTGATAAAATTTTATTTTCTTCTTGCCAGTATTCAATAAAATTTTCTACTAAATTCCTAATATTATTTTTTGTATTTTTGAGTGCTGTTTTGCTAAATTTTGTTATTTCCATCGCTGGAATATCTCCAATAAAATAACTAAGGTCATCTTCCATGTCCCATTCAAGCTTTTCAATTACACCTGAAAAGTCATTAGCTAAATCTAGGTTTCCTCTAACAGTTATTCCATTTTTTTTCTTTTGAGTTATCAATTGAATGAGACTTTTTATTGTCATTTGGATATTTGCATTTGCTGAGGCTTCTGGATTCCCAACATTTAATTGCCCTTTGTTATCGACAACAAACTTTAATATTAATGCATCTATCTCTAGTTCAATTACTTTGCCACTATAGGGCTTTAGTTTTGTCTGCATCCAATCATTTTGCATTAGTAGATGATTAATTAATTTAGTTTTAAATTGCTCTATCAAAACTTATATCCCTTGTGAATTGCGACAATACCTGCATTTAGATTAATGTAGCTAACGCGCTCAAATCCTTCTTTGATAATTATTTTTTTTAGTGCATCCTGATCTGGATGCACTCTAATTGATTCAACCAAATATTGGTAACTTGCCTCATCATTGGCAATTATTTTTCCAAGCTTCGGAACAATATTAAATGAGAATGCATCATATAGCTTATTTAATGGCTGCCAAATTTTTGAAAACTCTAAAATGATTAATTTTCCTCCAGGACATAACACTCTATACATTTCAGACAATGCCTTATCTTTATGTGTCATATTTCTTAATCCGAATCCTACAGTGACACAATCAAAGTAATTGGTTGGAAAAGGCAGATTTTCAGCATCACATACTATTGAAGGTAATATGCTCCCATTATCAATTAGCTTTCTTTTGCCTTCCTTGAGCATAGAGTAATTAATATCAGTGTGAAAAATTTCATAATTCTTTTTTTCTTTAGAAAGGGCTAATGTCAGGTCTGCGGTTCCTGCAGCTATATCTAGTATCTTAGCATTTGATTTTAGAGGAGTTGTTTCAATTACTATTCTTTTCCAGATTCTATGAAGACCAAAGGACATAACGTTATTCATTAAGTCATAATTTTTTGCAACAGAATTAAATACTTCCTTAACTTTTTTTACTTTCTCATCCTTATTTACATTTTTAAATCCAAAATTTACCTCATCATTCTTCATTTTTTTTCCTTTGAATTCCTGATGCATCAAGCTTTCCAATATATTCTGTCCACAATTCTTCATAGTTTTTTGCAAGCATGTGTAGGTACTGCCATGAATATAATCCCGTATCGTGCCCGTCTGAAAAGAAAATTTTAATTGCATAATTTCCTACAGGCTCAATATTATCGATACTAACATTTTCCTTACCAACCTGAAGAACTGCTTGTTCTGGGGCATGCCCCTGAACTTCTGCCGAAGGAGAGTAAACCCTCAGAAACTCACTCGAAAGCATACATTCTGTATTGTCATCAAAAATAATCTCTAGTAGTTTAGATTTTTGGTGAAATTTAATTTCACTTGGGGTAGGGGTTGTTGCCATTTAATTTATATTCACAAATAGTGAATCTTAACAGACTTGCAATTAAAAATTATTTGTTATGAATTAGGGAGCATAAGCGCTTTAATTTTTTTTAATGCATTCTGCTCTATCTGCCTAATTCTTTCAGCTGAAATCTTATATTTTTTTGCAAGGTCATGTAATGTTTCTGATTTATGATCATTAAGCCATCTTGCTTTAACAATTGCTCGACTGCGCTCATCTAATTTCGCTAATGCATTATTTAGTGATTTAGTATCGTTATCCTCTGTTTCATCTTTCTCAATTTGAGCTGATTGTTCAAGTGATTTGTCTTGAAGAAAAGATATTGGTCTATAGGAGTCATCTTCAGATTCATCGTCTGAATAGTCAATTGCTATCTCTTTACCGGCAAGACGATATTCCATCTCACGCACTTCATCTTCTTTTACATTTAATTCTAATGCTATCTCTGAAATCTCATGACTTTTAAGTGGCTGCAAAGTTTTTTTAAGGCTTCTTAGGTTAAAGAATAATTTACGTTGAGCTTTGGTTGTTGCTGTTTTAACAAGACGCCAATTTCTTACAACATATTCCTGTATTTCAGCTTTAATCCAATATATTGCAAATGAAACTAAACGAACTCCGCGGTCTGGATCAAATCGCTTTACAGCTTTCATTAGCCCAATATTACCCTCTTGAACAAGGTCTGCATGTGGAAGGTTATATCCACTATATGATCGAGCAACTTTCATTACCAATTTAAGATGTGAAAGAATTAGTTTTTTAGCAGCTTCTAAGTCATTGTTATTCTTAAGTTTACTCGCGAGTTCATATTCTTCCTCAGCTGTGAGCGAAGGAATGGTTCTAATGGTATGCTGGTATAGGCCAATGTCACCAGAAGGATACATCGCAGTTAATGATAAATTATTTGTCATATTTTTAATATTTTTTAGCACTCTTTATATGTGACTGCTAATTTTAATTAAAAGTTCGATTAAATACAAGGCTTTAGTAAGATTTTTCTAATTTTTTTATTGATTGTCTTGCAGCAAAGAAAGATGAAAATAGGCCAATAGTCATAGCTAAAAGTACAATAATTAGGTAATCGACAGCTGAAAGACCTACAAGAGTTATCGAATTGCCTAGGATATATTCATATTTTTCAGCTACATTGTTAAAGGCAAATACTATACTTTTTAGGGTGCCTACAGTAATTATGCCACCACCAAGCCCATAGATTAATCCAGTATATATAAATGGTCGATGAATAAAGCTATTAGTAGCCCCTATAAGCTTACTAACTAGAATCTCATTTTGATAGGTTAAGGTTTGCAATCTAATAGTGTTGCCTATTATCACAATTAATACTATAACTAATAATGTTCCCAGAGAAAATAAACCAATTTTTACCATATAAATAATAGCTCTTAATTTCTTAATCCAGCTACCATCAATTACTATGTTATCTACCCCACTTATTAACTTCAAATCTTCAGTTAGTTTTTTTATTTTTACGTTACTTAGCGTGTTTAGTGTAATAAAAAATCCATCAGGAAGAGGGTTTTCTGATATTCCAATATCTAAAGTGGATAACTTTAATTTGGATTGTAGCTTTTCCCACGCAATTAATTTAGGCTCATAATGAATTTTTTTTATTTCTGAACTATTTTTTAAAGCTAAATCAATAAAATCAATTTGATCCTGACTGATGTCTTTTTTAAGGAAAATACTAATTTCTGCCTCATGTTGGATTTTTGTTGAGATTTGTCGAACATTTTCAACGATTAAATAACCTGCAGATGGAAGACAAAGGGTGATACCAATAATGACAAACATCATTATTGAGGCACTCAGGTTAGATTTAATTCTAATTAAACCTCTAGAAAAAGCTTGAAAGTGGTTATGAAAGTAGCGGAACATATTTGTCAGAATTACTTATTTGTCCTTTAATTAGATGAATCTGTTTAAATTTTATAGGAGATTGAGGTAGCTCGTGACAAGACACAATCACCGTAACTCCAACTTGTTGGAAGCTATAGAAAATATTCATTATTTCATCAGCATAACCCTTATCTAAATTACCTGTTGGTTCATCAGCTATTAAGATTGATGGTCTTGAAACGATAGCTCTTGCAATCGCTAGTCTTTGTTGTTCACCTCCGGATAATGTTATAGGGTTGACCTTCTCCTTGCTTAATAATCCAACTTTATTTAAGGCAGCCCTAACTCTCCTTGCAGAATCTGTAGGACTAATATCGTTAATCTCCAAAGGTAGCACAACATTTTCAAAACAATTACGATCATAGAGTAATTTATGATCCTGAAAAATCATCCCAAATTTTCTTCGAAGAAAAGGCATATCTTTATTTCTTAATTCTGACAAATTGGTATTTTCAAAAATAATAGACCCATTAGTGGGTTTTTCTACTGCAGACATTAATTTAAGTAATGTTGATTTTCCAGCACCTGAAGGACCAGTAACAAATACTAATTCCCCAGATGATATTTCTAGATTGATATCTTGGAGAACATCCATTTCGTTTGGATATTTTTTAAATACCTTATCAAATTTAATCATTCAAACATTGCCTCCGCATAATCTTTTGCATTAAATACTCTTAGATCATCTATACCTTCACCAACGCCAATAAAGCGGATAGGAATAGGGAGCTCTTTGGCAATTGCAGCTACAACTCCGCCTTTAGCAGTTCCATCAAGCTTTGTCATTACTAAACCTGTAATACCTAATGCCTCATTAAATACCTTTAGTTGATTAATTGCATTTTGGCCTGTGTTGGCATCTATAACTAAAAGAATTTCCTGTGGCGCTTGATTATGACATTTATTAATAACTCTTTTAATTTTAGTTATTTCGTCAATTAAATTTCTTTGTGTAGGGAGCCTTCCTGCTGTATCAGCAATAACAATATCAATATTCTTAGCTTTAGCAGAATTCACAGCATCAAAAATAACTGCACTAGGGTCTCCTTTTGTTTGACTGATAACCTGAACCTTGTTTCGTTCTCCCCATACATCAAGTTGTTCAGATGCTGCAGCCCTGAAGGTGTCGCCAGCCGCTATCAGCACGTTATGTTTTTTATCTATTAGTAATTTTGTTAATTTACCGATTGTAGTAGTTTTACCTGTTCCATTAACTCCAACCATCATTATTACAAAGGGATAAGTATTCTTTACTATCAGTGGGGCTTCAACTTTTTCTAAAAGTTTTGCTATTTCAAGCTTCAATAAATCTTTTAATTTTTTTGGGTCAGATATATTATTTTCCTTAACTGAAAACTTAACTTTTTCTATAAGAAATGAAGAGGCTGCTGTGCCAACGTCGGCAGATAGCAATATCATTTCTAGCTCTTCATAAAAGTTTTCATCAATTTTGTTGACATGAAATAGGTCGCCTAATTGTGAACTAAGTTTTTCTCTTGTTTTACTTAGACCTGTTTTAATTTTTTCAGCAAACGAGAATATCCCAGATTTTTTTTCTATAGGCTTAACTACTTTAGGCTTTACTACTTTAGGTTTAACTACTTTAGGCTTTACTACTTTAGGTTTAACTACTTTAGGCTTTACTACTTTAGGTTTAATTAGTTTTGGCTTTACTACTTTAGGCTTTACTACTTTAGGTTTCTTAGATATTGATTTTTTTACAAAGGGGGTTTTCTCGGAAGTTTTTTTCTCTGGAGTTTTTTTTACTAATTTTTTTAGAAATTCAAACATAATTTTTTAGAACTTAATTTTTGGACTATGGTCAATTACCCATTATTATACAAGTAATTATTAAAAAGGATTGCATGTGAATTTCTTAAAGTTGGTATTTATTTTTTGTTTAACACCTTTTTTAGCTCAGGCCGATCAAAATGTCCAAGAAATAACACTAAAAAATGGAATGAGAGTGTTGGTAAAAGAAGACCATCGTTCACCCGTTGTTGTTTCAATGGTTTGGTATAGAGCAGGAAGCCTTGATGAAGTTAATGGAAAAACTGGGGTTGCTCATGTTCTTGAACATATGATGTTCAAGGGAACAAAGACAACGAAACCTGGGGAATACTCAGAAATTGTCGCAGCTGCAGGTGGAAGAGAAAATGCATTTACTGGAGCAGATTACACGGCTTATTTTCAAAGGTTAGAAAAATCAAAGCTACCCATATCTATGAAGATGGAAGCTGACAGAATGCAAAACTTGGTCATCACAGAAGAAGAATTCAAAAAAGAAATTAGTGTTGTAATGGAAGAGCGTCGATGGAGAACTGATGATAAACCAAAGGCTCAGGTTAATGAGTTGTTTAACTCACTTGTATTTAGAGCTCATCCCTATGGAAAACCAATAGTTGGTTGGATGAATGACCTTCAAAATATGACATACGAAGACGCAATAGAATGGTATAAAATGTGGTATAGCCCTAGTAATGCAATTCTAGTAGTTGCTGGAGATGTAGATACTAAACAAGTTTTCGCTGAAGCAAGAAAGTATTTTAGTAAAATTCCGGCATATGAAATAGCTAAAAGGAAGCCTCAGTTTGAGCCAATACAGAATGGTTCAAGAAGGGCAGTTCTAAAAGCGCCAAGTAAGTTACCCTACATTCAAATGGGTTACCCTACACCCACATTAGGTAAGGACGGGATAACTAATAAGAAAGAAGCTTTTGCACTTGAGGTGTTAGTTGGAATTTTATCAGGTACTAGTTCATCCAGACTTAATCAAAATTTAGTTAAAAAGACATCAAGAGCAATAAATGTCAATGCAGGCTACAGTATGCTTTCTCGAGGAGGCCAAAGTACATTTGAAATGTATGGGACACCTAGCGAAAAAGTTTCTGTAGTTGAATTAGAAAAATACCTGAAGCTTGAACTAAAAAATATTGTTGATCATGGAGTAACGGGTATTGAATTAAAAAGAGTCATAACAAGTGTTATTGCTGGCGAAGTTTACCAAAAAGACTCTGTTATGGGGGCAGCTATGCAAATTGGACAACTAGAAACTATGGGCTATTCCCATAAGATAGTTGATGATTATATTGATAATATAAAGAAAGTTACATCTAAAGATATTCAGGATGTCATTGAGAAATATTTCCATGATGATGCTTTAACAGTAGTTACATTGGATCCACAGCCTCTAGATAAAAATAAAACACCAAAAGGAAGACCTCATGCCCATTAAAGTTATTCTTATTTCAATGCTGATATTTCTTGCAAATTCTGCAAGTGCTGCATTGAATATTCAACATTGGAAATCAAGTAATGGGGCAAGTATATATTTTATTGAAAATCACGATTTACCAATAGTAGATATTAATGTTGATTTTAGGGCTGGAAGCGTTAGGGATACAAAACAAAAAAGTGGACTTGCTTCCCTTACAAATCATATGATGGTTTTGGGATCAGGTGGGATAAATGAAGAAGATTTAGCAAATCAGTTTATAGATATAGGTGCGCAATTGAATAGCTCATTTGATCAAGATAAAAGTGGATTTAGTTTACGTACTCTATCTGAGAAAAGACGTGAGGCTATTGATTTATTTACACTCGTTCTTCATAAACCAAATTTCGACAATCAAACTATTAAAAGAGAAAAGAAAAGATATATTGCAAGTATAACTCAATCAGAAACAATGCCTGAGTCAATAGCTTCTAAGGCTTTTATGAAAGTTTTGTATGGCGAACATCCATATGCTCTTCCTGGTTCTGGTGAAGTAGAGACAATAAAAAAAATAGGTAAAAAAGACCTACAAGATTTCTATAAAAATAATTATTTGTCAAATGAATTATCAATTGTAATAGTTGGCGATATTTCAAGAGAAGAAGCTGAAGATCTTGCTAAAAAAATTAGCATCGGGTTTCCTGGTAGTAAAATAGCTGAGGAAATTCCTTTGGTAAATTACAATGAGCAGCAAGATATTAAAATAAGCCACCCCTCAAAACAGGCACATTTATATTACGGTGCTCCAATAATCAAAAGAGGAGATCCTGATTTTCTAACACTATATTTAGGTAATTATATTTTAGGTGGTGGTGGGTTTGTATCGAGATTAACCCAAGAAATAAGAGAAGATAGAGGCTTAGCGTACAGTGTATATAGCTATTTTATGCCATTTCTTGAAGCTGGCCCTTTTCAAATAGGAATTCAAACAAAGAAGGATCAGGTTGAGGAAGCAAAAAAAATAATACAAAAAACAGTTAGTAATTTTATTAAAAATGGTCCAACTCAAAAAGAGTTACGAAGAGCAAAAGATTTCATGATCGGTGGATTTCCGCTAAGATTAGATAGTAATAAAAGTATCCTAGAATATGTAAGTATGATGGCTTTTTATAAGTATCCATTAGATTATCTTGAAACATTTACAACTCGGATTGATAGAATAACAGCTGAAGAAATAAAATCTGCTTTTCAAAGGCGTGTTGATATGAGTAAATTTTCTACAGTTATTGTTGGTAGTGAATAGGAATAGACAAAATACAGTAAAAATTATTGGTGGTTCATGGAAAAGAAAAAATATTTTTTTTTATGACTCTGATGGTTTGAGGCCTAGTTTAAATCGGATAAGAGATATATTATTTAATTGGTTAGGCCAGGATTTGTCCTATAAAAAATGCCTTGATTTATTTGCTGGAAGTGGTGTTCTAGGTTTTGAATCTTTGTCTAGGAATGCAGAATCGTGTTCTCTTGTCGAAAAAAATAAACTAAATGCTTTAAATCTAACGAATAATAAAAAAAACTTAAATGCTGAAAATGCTTTCATTATAAATTCAACTGCTGAAACTTTTTTACAGAACAATAATGAATCCTTCGATATAATTTTCTATGACCCTCCATTTTCAATGATTAACCCAGACCTGCTTTTAAATGAAATTAAAAAACATTTAAAACCTGAAGGCGTCATATATTTTGAAACAAATCAACAATATTTAGGTAGTGAATTTAAAATTTTAAAGAATTCTAAGGCAGGAAAGGTATACTTTTATTTATTACAATGAATAAAAGTATATAAAAAATGATTGCTGTTTATCCGGGGTCTTTTGATCCAATAACTCTTGGTCATGAAGATATAATTATCCGCGCATCAAAGGTCTTTGATGAGGTTGTTGTGGGAGTAGCTAAAAATAATAAAAAAAATTGTTTACTAACCTTTAATCAAAGATTAGAGCTTACGAAGTCCTCTGTTGAAGGTAAAAAAAATGTTTCCGTATTAGGTTATGATGGATTAACTATTGATTTTTTAAGCTCTCTAGATGCTAGCGTTATTATTCGCGGCATAAGGAGCGAGAAAGATTTTATCTACGAGTCAGAAATTTCTAGTATGAATTATATAATGAATAAGAATATCGAAACATTTTTTCTACCATCCTCAGATAATTTTAAAGCTATTTCATCCTCTAGAGTCAGAGAAATCTATGGGTTAGGTGGCGATATCTCTAAATTTGTATCTAAAAATACATTCAACTATTTAATGTTGCTTAGTAAATAATTATGGCCTTGATGATTACAGATGAGTGCATTAATTGTGATGTTTGTGAACCAGAATGCCCTAATGATGCAATTTATCAGGGTATAGAAATCTATGAAATAAATCCAAGTTTATGTACAGAATGTGTAGGACATTTTGAAACTTCTCAATGCGTTGAGGTATGTCCGGTGGCATGTATTCCATTAAATCCTGATAAAATTGAATCCAAAGGGCAGCTATTGAAGAAGTACATACTACTTACTAAATCAAATTAATTGGAGAGCCCCATGCGTTTATTACATACGATGTTGCGAGTTAATGATCTGCAAGAATCTATAAGCTTTTATGATAAATTTTTTGGTATGAAAGTCTTAAGGCAGCAAGATTTTCCAGATGGAAAATTTTCATTAGCTTTTGTAGGCTACGGAGATGAAGAAAATAATACAGTAATAGAGTTGACTCATAATTGGGATACAAATAATTATGACCATGGGGAAGCCTATGGCCATATAGCTATAGAAGTTGATGATGCTTATGAAACATGCGCTAAAATTAAAGAGTTAGGCGGGAATGTGTTACGAGATGCTGGCCCAATGATGCATGGTAAGACGGTAATTGCATTTATTGAAGATCCGAGTGGGTATAAAGTTGAGCTGATTCAGAAGGGTACTTTTTAATCAAAAAAATCTTTTACCTTATCAACCCATGTTTTATGCCTAGGACTGTGTTTTCCGCTATCTGCTTGATTAAGAGTCTCTAGTTCGGACAGTAATCTTTTTTGTTCCTCAGTTAACTTCACGGGAGTTTCTATTGATACGTGACAGTGAAGGTCTCCATAATTACTTTCTCTAACTGGCTTTATACCTTTACCTTTAAGTCTAAATATTTTGCCTGTTTGTGTTTCTGCAGGAATCTTAATTTTTTCATTACCATCAAGAGTTGGGACATCTAAACTCCCTCCTAGAGCGGCAGTAGAAAAGCTTATTGGCATCTCGCAATGAAGGTGTGCACCATCGCGTGAAAAAATAGCATGTGGCTTGAGACCAACTACAACATAAAGGTCACCTGTAGGCCCACCATTTAAACCAGCCTCACCTTCGCCACTTAGTCGAATACGGTCACCTTCATCAACACCTGAGGGTATTTTAACCGACAATGTTTTAGATATTTCAGTCGTCCCAGAGCCTCTGCAGTCTAAACATGGATCCTTAATAATTTTTCCAGTTCCCTCGCAGTGTGGACAGGGTTGCTGAACAGAAAAAAATCCTTGTTGCATTCTAACTTGACCATGTCCTTTGCAAGTTTCACAAGAAGAGGGTTGCGTACCTTTTTTTGCACCTGAACCACTACATGGTTTACATGTCGACATTACAGGAATTGTAATCTTTTTTTCTGTTCCGCTTGCAGCCTGCTCTAATGAAATTTGCATATTATATCTAAGGTCAGCTCCTCGATAAACATTAGATCTTTGATTGCTTCTGCCTCCACCAAAAATATCCCCAAAGATATCTCCAAAATCACCAAAATCTGCTGCACCTGCTCCACCACCCATAGCTTGATCTACTCCGGCATGACCATATTGATCGTACATAGATTTTTTTTCAGGATCAGATAGAACATCATAAGCTTTTTTAACTTCTTTGAAGGTTTCGGTAGATTCTGGATTCCCATCATTCCGATCAGGATGATGTTTCATTGCAAGTTTTTTATAAGCTTTTTTAATTTCAACATCAGAAGCTTGTTGATTTAAACCTAGCGTATCGTAGTAATCTTTTTTATCGGCCATAGGGAGTTAAGAGTAGAGGTAACTTTTATTACCTCTACTATATATAGTTATTTATAGAATTTTTATTTTTTCTTACTGTCTTTCTTGTTGTCTTTCTTTACTTCTTCATATTCAGCATCAACAACGTCTCCTTCGACTGTCTTCTCCTTGGTTTTACTATCTTCTTTTGGTTCAGCTTGACCTGCTTGTTGGTCTGCATGTATTTTTTCAGTAAGTTTTTGTGATACTTCAGCCAGTGTTTTATTTTTAGCTTCAATGTCATCTTTATTATCACTCTTTAAAGACTCTTCAAGGTCACTAATAGCTTTTTCTATTTTTTCTTTCTCATCCTTTTCAATTTTATCAGGATTATCAGCCATCATTTTTTTAACTGAATGAATCATACCTTCAGAAAGGTTTTTTGCATCTACTAATTCCCTTAATTTTTTATCTTCTTCAGCATGAATTTCAGCATCATCTTCCATCTTTTTAATTTCTTCTTCACTAAGGCCACCACTAGATTTGATAACGATTTTATTTTCTTTTCCAGTAGTTTTATCCTTGGCATTAACGTGCAAGATACCATTTGCATCAAGATCAAATGTAACTTCTATCTGAGGTTTTCCTCTTGGCGCTGGTGGTATTTCATCTAAATTAAATTGCCCTAAACTTTTATTTCCAGCAGCCATTTCTCTTTCCCCCTGAAAGACGTTAATTGTAACTGCGCTTTGGTTATCTTCAGCAGTGGAAAATGTTTGTGATTCTTTTGTTGGGATCGTAGTATTTTTTTTAATTAACTTTGTCATAACACCACCCATTGTTTCAATTCCTAGACTCAGTGGAGTAACATCTAACAGTAAAACATCCTTCACATCACCTTGAAGAACTCCGCCCTGTATTGCAGCACCAACTGCAACTGCTTCATCAGGGTTAATATCTTTTCTTGGTTCAACTCCAAAAATCTCTTGTACTTTTTCCTGAACTTTAGGCATTCTAGTTTGACCACCCACAAGGATTACATCAGCAATCTCATTTGATGCCCCTGAATCCTTTAATGCTGTTTTACATGGTGCGATAGTTCTTTCTATAAGGTCTTCAACAAGTGATTCAAGTTTCGCTCTTGTTAATTTAACTACCAAATGCTTTGGTCCAGAAGCATCTGCAGTTAAGTATGGTAAATTTACTTCTGTTTGTGTACTGCTTGATAGCTCAATCTTAGCTTTTTCTGCAGCTTCTTTGAGTCGCTGCTTAACAAGCACATCCTGACTTATATCTACTCCATTTTCTTTTTTGAATTCTTCAGCAAGAAAATCAATTATTCTGTTGTCAAAATCCTCTCCACCTAAAAAGGTATCTCCGTTTGTTGATAGAACCTCAAACTGATGTTCACCATCTACACTTGATATTTCAATAATAGAAATATCAAAGGTACCACCACCTAAATCATAAACAGCTATCTTTCTGTCTCCTTCTTGTTTATCTATACCAAAAGCTAATGCAGCTGCAGTCGGTTCGTTGATAATTCTTTTAACATCTAAACCTGAAATTTTACCTGCATCCTTTGTAGCTTGTCGTTGACTATCATTAAAGTATGCTGGAACAGTAATTACTGCTTCAGTTACTGTTTCTCCAAGATAGTCCTCTGCAGTTTTTTTCATTTTTCTTAATGTTTCTGCAGATATTTGAGGAGGCGCCATTTTTTCACCATGGACCTCTACCCAAGCATCACCATTATCAGCTTTAGCGATTGTGTATGGCATTAAATCAATATCTTTTTGGACCTCATCTTCTTCAAATTTTCGCCCAATAAGTCTCTTAACAGCATAAATAGTATTTTTTGGATTCGTGACAGCCTGACGTTTCGCAGGGGCACCAACTAATGTTTCTTCGCCCTCCTGATAGGCAATGATGGATGGAGTTGTTCGAGCTCCTTCTGCATTTTCTATTACTTTAGGCTTACCATTCTCCATAACTGAAACACATGAATTTGTAGTTCCTAAATCAATCCCAATTATTTTTGACATTTTGTTTTCCTTTAATATGTTTAATTTATTTTTGTTTTGATACTGTAACTAGTGCTGGTCTCAGAACACGATTGTTTAATTTGTATCCTTTTTGCATTACTGAAAGCACTTTATTTGGTTCATCTTCTGTTTCTATAATTGACATAGCTTGGTGATAGTTCGGATCAAATGACTCCCCAGTTGGATCAATTTCTTCAATACCAAATTTTCCAAAAATATCAATTAATTGTTTTTTTGTTAATTCCATTCCATTTTTATAGTCGTCTAATGTTGCTTTCTCAATTATTAGAGCAGCATCTAAACTATCCTTAACAAGCAGAATTTCTTGACTAAATCTTTCAACAGCAAATTTTCTTGATTTTTCAATTTCTTCTAAAGATCTTTTTCTTTGGTTTTCTGCCTCTGCTTTTGTATAAAGAATATCTGCTTCAAGTTTTAATAACTTTTCTTTAAGTTCATTTATTTCTTTTGTAGAACTAATAGCTTTCTTAGCTGGTTTCGCTTGTCTTTTTGTTTCGTTATTTGCCATATAGTAATAATTTTAAAAAATTTTAGATAAAACCAATATGGAGTTACTTTTATTTTTTTCAACCCCTAATTTTATTTTTGTTTGAAGATTTGACTTGTTATAGTTCTTTAACTGATAATGGCTGGCTTAGACAATAGAAATAAATAATATGAAAAATTCAATTATAGAAATAACTGAACGAATTAGAGAGAAAAGTAAACCAACCCGCACAGCATACCTTGAGCGAGTTAAATCTATGAAGCAAAGACAACGGGGTGCAGATAGAATGGGCTGCGCTAATGTTGCTCATGCTATTGCAGCGCTGCCTCAGAATGACAAATTAAAAATTGTTGAAAAAAAATCCCCAAATATTGGCATTGTTACAGCATATAACGATATGTTATCAGCCCATAAACCTTACGAAAATTATCCTCAGATTATTCGTGAAACAGCATCTAAACTAGGGGCAACAGCACAGGTCGCAGGAGGTGTCCCTGCTATGTGTGATGGCGTAACGCAAGGTGAACCTGGAATGGAGCTAAGTTTATTCTCAAGGGATACTATTGCAATGGGGGCAGCTATTGGTTTATCACATGATGTCTTTGATGGCACATTAATGCTGGGAATATGTGACAAAATTGTACCTGGGCTACTAATAGGAGCCCTACACTTTGGCCATTTACCAACTATATTTGTTCCCGCAGGACCAATGTCTACCGGAATTGATAACACTAAAAAATCTAAGGTTAGGGAATTGTACGCTCAAGGAGAAGTGGGGCGCGAAGAATTACTTGAATCTGAGTCAGCTGCATACCATGGGGAAGGAACTTGTACATTTTATGGAACAGCAAACAGCAACCAAATGCTTATGGAGGCAATGGGACTTCATATTCCAGGATCAGCATTTGTTCATCCACATGATAATGTCCGAAAACTCTTAACTGAGGAGTCAGTAAGACAGATAATTCAAAATATTGAAGATCCTAATATGGTACCTATTGGCGAATTAGTTGATGAACGAGTTATTATTAATGCAATGGCTGCATTATTGTCTACTGGCGGCTCAACTAATCATTTAATACATTGGGTTGCAATAGCAAAAGCTGCTGGCATCATAATTGATTGGTCAGACTTCCATGATCTAGCAAAATCAATTCCATTACTAGCAAGCGTATATCCAAATGGAACGGCTGACGTTAATCAATTTCAGGAGGCTGGTGGGCCAGGATTCGTTATTAGAGAATTAATTGACTCCGGTTGCATGTTTCCTGATGTTGTGACTATTACAAAAGGTGGATTAGCGGAATATGGAAAGGTTCCTGTTGTTGAAGCTGGGAAATTAAAATGGCTAGATCTTCCATCCAAAAGCGGTGATGAATCAATTGTTAGAAAAGCAGACAATCCATTTAGTGAATCAGGAGGATTAAGGCTCCTAAAAGGGAATATTGGGAGATCAGTAATAAAGATATCTGCTGTTCCTGAAGAAAGACATATTATTGAAGCACCAGCAATAATTTTTAATAGCCAAGAAGAGTTATTAAATGCATTTGATGAAGGTAGTCTAGAAAAAGATTTTATTGCCGTAGTTCGTTTTCAGGGGCCTAAAGCAAATGGAATGCCAGAGCTTCATAAATTAACTCCTCCTTTATCTGTTATTCAAAATAAAGGATTCAAAGTAGCGATTGTTACTGATGGAAGAATGAGTGGTGCGTCAGGTAAGATTCCTGCTGCAATTCATATGAGCCCAGAAGCTGCAGCGGGGGGAGCAATTGCAAAAATTCGGGAAGGTGATGTGATTAGAATTAATGCTGTAGTAGGCACATTAAATGTCTTATTAGATGATAATTCTTGGGATGAAAGAGAACCAGTTATCATGACTGAGAAAGAAAAAATAAAAAATGGCCACGGAATTGGTAGGGAATTATTTGGCAGCATGCGAAATAATGTGTTGTCTGCCGAAGAAGGCGCTATTACTTGGATAAATTAACAAAGAGAATATATGAAAACTATTGAATTAGCTAAGTACGGACCTGTAATACCAGTGATTGTGATTAATCATATTGATGAGGCGATACCTCTTGCAGAAGCACTTCTTGAAGGCGGCATAAGAGTATTAGAAGTTACTTTAAGAACTGAATGTGGACTTAAAGCTATTGAAGCAATAGCAAAAAATGTTCCAGAAGCAATAGTAGGAGCAGGAACCTTAAGAACACCGGCAGATGCCACTAACGCAAAGCTTGCTGGAAGCCAGTTTGCAGTCAGCCCAGGGTTTACCTCAGAAATGGGTAAAATTTGTAGAGAGATCGATTTACCATTACTTCCAGGAGTTTCTTCTGGAAGTGAGGTTATGGCTGCAAATAATGAGGGGTATAAGTTTTTAAAGCTATTTCCTGCGGTTGCTGTTGGCGGCATTAATCTTCTAAAAGGTTTTTCAGGACCTTTTTCAGACGTAAAGTTTTGTCCTACAGGTGGTATAACTGTTGACTCTGCAAAAGACTTTTTATTGTTACCTAATGTTCCAGTTTGCGGAGGAACGTGGTTAACGCCAAAAGCTTTAGTAGAGAATAAAAAATGGGCAGATATAACTAAGCTTGCAAAAGAAGCTAGCAATATTTAGCTACAGAGATTCAATGCAAAATATAAATCAATATTCCACACTCATATTTGATTGTGATGGGGTGATATTAAATTCTAATTTCCAAAAAATTGAAGCATATAGAAATGCTGCACTCAAATTCGGAGCAGATACTGATCAAGCTGACGCCCTAGTTAAGTATCATATTGAGCTTACTGGAATTTCAAGAAATATTAAATTCGATTACTTTTTACAGACTATCATGAGGCGAAAGGTCACTGAAAAAGACATGAATTTCTTAGTTCAGAGCTTAAATACCGAGGTTATTTATCTTTTGAAGAATTGTGAAGTCACATTAGGTTTGGAGGAATTAAAAAAGCAGACGCAAGGCACAACATGGATGATTGCATCTGGGGGAGATCAGGAAGAATTAAGGTTTCTATTTTCAGATAAAAAAATTGATCATTTGTTTGATGGAGGTATATTTGGGAGCCCTAAATCTAAACACGACATTATCGAAAATTGTATATTGAATAATTCTTTTCTTCCAGCTTTATTTCTTGGCGACTCTCTTTATGATATTGAGACAGCAAAGAAATATAATTTAGACTTTATTTTTATCTCCGATTGGACTGACTTGGAGGATTGGGAGTTAATATGTAAGCAATATAATGTTGAATCTATAAGAACTGTGAGTGATTTAATTAAAATCTAACTAATTTTTTTAATTATTTTACTTGAACTTCGACCTTGCAATAGGGGAATAAGCTCAACTTTCCCTCCCCATTTTTTAATCTCTTTATGACCGACAACCTGATTTATAGAATAGTCATTACCCTTAATTAAAAAGTATGGCTTTATTTTTTTTATTAAATTAATAGGAGTATCATCATCAAAAATAATAACTGCGTCAACTGCTTCAAGACTACATAAAACTCTTGCTCTATCTGATTCATTAATAAATGGTCTATTATTACCCTTAAGCTTTCTAACTGATTTATCAGAATTTAAACCTACAATTAGGAAATCTACTTTATTTTTAGCTTGTTCTAAATAAGAAACATGGCCTGCATGAAGAATATCAAAACAACCGTTAGTAAAGCCTATTTTTTTTTTATTAATATGATGATGACTTAGCTTTTTTAATAAATCTTTTTCTGAAATTAGTTTATTTTTATCTCCATGAAATCCATCTTCTAACTCATTTATCAATTCATGTTTTTCAATTGGTGTCGTCCCAACTTTACTAATGACTATTCCAGCCGCAATATTTGCAATTTCTAGTGAATCTTGGAGTGTTAAATTGGCCATCATACCTACTGCTATCGCAGCAATAATAGTATCTCCAGCACCAGATACATCAAATACTTGTTTAAGTTTTGATGCAGGTATAGTTTGTATTTTTTTCTCAGTAATAAGTTTGACTCCTAAGTCGCCTTGAGTCATTGCTATAAATTCAATATCAAATTCTCGCCTTGCTTTTTTAAGACTTTTCTCAAGGGCGAGTTCATTTCTACCTTTGTTGTTTGTGAGGGTGCATGCCTCATTTTTGTTAGGAGTTAGTGCAGTAACCCCCTTATATTTTTCTAGATCATTTCCTTTTGGGTCAGCAATAACGGGAATTTTCATTTTCTTTGCTGTTTTAACTATAGACTTCATTAGCTCTAAAGAAATTAAGCCTTTAGCATAATCAGAAATAACAATAATTGAGGGTCTTTGCTTAATTAAATCTAATATTTTTTTTATACTATTTTTATCTAGTGATAATAAAATTTCTTCTTCATCAATTCTGATAATTTGTTGTTGCCCACTGATAATTCTAGTTTTGGTAGTAGTTGGGCCCTTACTTTTTATTACTCCTTTAGTAGAAATTAACTTTTCTCTAATAAGTTGAGTTAAGTTCTCTCCATTTATATCTTTTCCAATTAATCCAGCTATGGTTGTCTTAATACCTAGCCCACTTAGGTTCGCAGCTACATTTGCTGCTCCACCCATACGAAATTGTTCGTTACTTTTTTTTAAAATAGGAATAGGTGCCTCAGGTGAAATACGTGTTATTTCTCCAAATATATATCGATCTAGCATTAAGTCACCAACAACAAGGCACCATTGATCTTTGTTTGTAAATTTGGTTTTTAATTTTTCGATTAATATTCGTTCCATATATTTTATACCTTAGTTTTAATTCTGAAGAAGTTATGCGTATGGATCATTGCTCACTAAATAATTTTGCACATAATCTGATATTCCCTCAGAAAGCGTTTTAAATTTACTTTTAAATCCTACTTCTCTTATTTTATTAATATTTGCCTCTGTAAAGTACTGATACTTTTCTTTTAGGTCGTTGGGCAAATCGATATATTTAATAGCTGAATTATTTCCACCTAAATTATTTGCAACAGATTCACCAATAGCTTTAAATGGTTTAGCTTTTCCAGTTCCTACATTAAATAATCCAGAAATATTTCGATTCTTTAATAAATATACTACACACTCAACAGCATCTTTAACATATATGAAATCTCTTAATTGCATCCCATCATCATAATCTGAATGCTCACTTTTAAAGAGTCTGATCTCCTGCTCTTTTTGGTATTGTTTGAATGCATGATAAACAACACTTGCCATTCTTCCCTTATGATATTCGTTTGGACCATATACGTTAAAGAATTTAAGCCCACACCACTGCGGAGGTATTTCTGATTGAGCCTGAGATTGCTGCAGAACCCATTGATCAAAAAAATGTTTGGAATACCCGTAAGCATTAAGGGGTGCTAAATTGTTTATTTCTTTTTCGCTGTCATTGTAACCATGTTCTCCTAGCCCATATGTAGCAGCAGAGCTTGCATAAATAAATGGAATATTATTTTTAGCACACCAACACCAAAGCATTTGACTGTAGCGAATATTTGAATTTAATAAACGATTAAAATTATTTTCTGTTGTAGTACTTATAGCTCCCATATGAATAACAGCAGAAATCTTATTTTTTTTTATTAGATATTTGTTTAGGTCATTCTTATGTATAAATTCAGAAAACTTTCGTTTTGAAATATTTTTTTCTTGATTAGGATTAATCAAATCATCAACAATAACAAATTGATCTTCATTAAGAATGGTATTAAGGTGCCATGCAATTATGCTTCCAATCATGCCAGCGCCGCCTGTAAGGATTATCATATTGTCTTTTTTATCTTATCGTATTGTTGCTTAGTCTTTATCGAAGCCCTTTTTTCTTTATCTGCAAGCCATTTATTATCTAACCAACCACTTAGATGATCGCTTAAAATTTTAGACATAGCTTTAATCCACATAGGATTATGATTAAGCGCAGGAATATAAAAGTATTTACCACCTCCATGTTCCTTAAAAATAGCTTTTCCTTCAATATTAATTTCTTCTAATGTTTCTAGACAGTCACTGGAAAAACCAGGACAGATTACATGAACATTTTTTTCTTTATTAGTTCCAAGGCCCTTAATGATATCGGCAAAATATGGCTTTAACCATTCTGCTTTACCAAAACGGGACTGGAAACAAACTTGATACATATCATCTTTAAGATTTAATGCTTCAGCAAGAAGTCGTCCTGTCTTGTGGCATTCGCAATGGTATGGATCACCTTGCATTAAGGATCTTTTTGGAATTCCATGAAAGCTCATGACCAGTTTTGTTGGTTTTCCATTTTTTTTCCAAAAATCTAGAATAGAATCCTTTAGCGCATTTATGTATGCTGGATGATCATGATAATTTCTAATTGTTCTGATTGCAGGGACATTTCTTGCCCGCAAAAGAATTCGCCATAAGCTATCCATAGAAGATGCAGTTGAAGAGGCAGCATATTGAGGATAGAGGGGGAGTAAAATAATTTTAGTACAATTTTTCCTCTTTAGTTTTTTGAATGCCTCAGGCATTGAAGGATTTCCGTAACTCATTCCTAATTCCACTTCAATTGGTTCTTTGTAGTCTTTTTTTAATTGCTTTTTTAGTAATAACATTTGTTTTTTTGCATTAACTAATAATGGAGATCCTTCCTTTGTCCAAATCTGTTGATATTTTTTCGCAGAAGCAGATGGCCGAATTACTAAAATAATACAGTGTAAAATCCAACACCAAATAAAGCGGGGTATTTCAACTACTCTTCTATCCATAAGAAATTGACCCAGATATTTTCGTAAGGATTTTGCATCAGGGGCATCTGGAGTACCAAGATTGGCTAGTATTATTCCAATTCTCGGTGGGTCTCCATGCTTGTAATTTGGTTCAGGTTGGTAATAGCTCATATTTTATTTAATTAATTGAATTGAATTGCTTAACAGTTTAGCAGTGATGTCTACAATCGGAATAACTCTTTCGTATGCCATTCTAGTCGGCCCAATTACACCGATAGTACCTAAAACTTCGCCGTTAGCATGATATGGCGCAGTAATAACACTACACTCATCAAGGGCCTGGTAGCCTGATTCCTGTCCGATAAAAATTTGCATGCCATCTGCTTGGTAGCTTTTATCTAGAAGGTTAAGTAATGCAGATTTTTTTTCAAATACTTCTATAATTTTTTTTATGCTGGTAACGTTTTGAGATAATTCATTAGACCCCAATAAATTGCCTTGGCCAGATATAACAATATTGTCATTTTTTATCTCATCTGAAGACGTTTCAATTGCTGCTGTCATTAAATTTATCATTTCTTTTTTCATATTATTTAGTTCATTTGAAATTTTTATTTTTGTATCTTCAATTGAATGCCCTTCAAATTTATGATTAAAATAATTTGATGCTTCTAAAAGTGTTCCTTGGTCATAATTTTGATCTGTGAAAAGTACTCGATTCTGAACGTTACCATCATCTGTCACAATTATTACTAAAACTCTTTTATCTGAGAGACTTAAAAATTCAATATGTTTGAAGGTAAGTTTCTTTGCTTTAGGAATCATTACTACCCCAGCAAATTTAGTTAATTCAGAAAGTGCCTCAGAAACAGAACTTCCAAGATGCTTATTATCAGAAAGTATTAATTGTTTTTTTAGCAGAGAAAGCTCTTTTTCATTAGGTGACTGCATTGTCAATAGGCTGTCTACGAAGAAGCGATAACCCATTTGCGTTGGGACTCTTCCCGATGATGTATGTGGACTTAGAATAAAACCAGCATCCTCAAGGTCTTTCATAACTCCCCTAATTGAAGCCGAACTAAGTGCAAGGCCAGATGAGGACGCAAGTGATTTAGAGGCTACGGGCTGCCCATCTTTAATATGCTGCTTTATTAATGCTCTTAATAGAGTTTGTGCCCTGATATCTAAGCTCATTTAAATTGAATTAATTCTTTCCTTAGAAGATGAATCGATTAAAATAGATTTTATAATATGTTTTATTTTACTAATTCAAAACTAATATAGCTAGAATAAAAAACAATCGTGAGTAAATTTAATAAAATTGCTGTAATTGGAAAGTATCCCTCCTTTGAGGAGGTTGGTGATTTTCACTCGCAATTAATTCAGTTAGTTGGTCATTTAAGCAATAAAAATGTTGAATTAATTATCGAGGAAAAAACTCAACAACAGATTAATTTAGATCAGTTTAAATCTTTACCCCTTAAAGATATCGGCCCTCAAGTTGATGTGGCTATTATTGTAGGTGGTGACGGAACAATGCTAGGTGTTGCCAGATCATTAGTAGACTCTCAAATTCCTTTAATAGGTGTCAATAGAGGAAGGTTTGGTTTCTTAGCAGATTTAAATATTAATACCATGTTTGCAAATATTGATATGATTTTAGATGGAGATTATATCCGCGACGATAGAATGTTAATTGATACTAGAATTATTAGATCTGATAAAGTAATTTATAAGTCTCAATCTCTAAATGATGTTGTCATTAAAAGTGGTTTAAAATTAATTGAATTAGAGGTTACTATTGACGATCGCTTTGTTCACACACAAAGATCAGACGGCATAATTGTAAGCACTCCGACAGGCACAACTGCCTATGCTTTGTCAGCAGGAGGGCCTATTCTCCACCCTAATTTAGATGCAATTTCAATAGTACCAATTAACCCCCATACTTTAAGCAACAGACCAATTGCTGTTAGTGGAAATAGTAAAATAGTAATTAAAATAATTCATATAGATGAGGCGTATGCAAGTATCGATGGGCAAATTAAGTTTCCCTTAGACCTAAGAGATCGTATTGAAATTCAAAAAGCAAAGCAAAGCATATCTATTCTCCATCCGAATAATTATTGTTATTTCGAAATGTTAAGAAATAAGTTAAATTGGGGCTAGGCTCAAATTATGCTTGAAAGTTTATCTATTACAAATTTTGTTATTGTTGACCAACTTGAATTAAATTTTAATGGTGGATTTACTGCGCTTACTGGTGAAACTGGGGCAGGTAAGTCAATTCTTATTGATGCACTTTCATTAGCATTGGGAAGCAGAAGTGAGAGTGGTATTGTCAGAAATGGTTGTGAAAAGTCAGAAATTTCAGCATCTTTTAATATTGTTAACAATCGTGATGCTAATGAATGGTTAAATAATCATGATATTGAAACAGAAGGTGAACTACTTCTTAGGCGTGTAGTTTTTTTAGATGGAAGATCTAAAGCCTATATCAATGGGTCATCTTCTACTATTAATCAGTTACGTGAACTTGGAGAATTATTGGTAGATATCTACAGTCAAAACTCTCATCATTCATTATTAAAAGTTTCAACTCAGAGAGATATTCTTGATAATTTTTCTAATCTTAAAAGTAACGTAAGTTTAGTGAAGAAATTATATAAGACATGGCATCAATTATTTATAGAGCATGAAAATTTTGAAAAAAATCGTGAGTCATATCGACTAGAATTAGAAGAATTAAATGAAAAATTTACTCAATACCAACCACTCGAATTTTCATTGGAAAATTGGGAAAGTATTCAACAGCAACACAAGGCTTTAAATAATCGCACTGAATTAATTTTAGGCACTCAAAAAGTGTTATCTATTCTTAATAACGAAGAATCACTAGCAATTAATAAGCAACTTACAGATCTAAATAGTCATTTAACTAGCCTGGTCCAACTTGATGATTCACTAAATGTTCATATTAAGACATTAGATGCAGCAACACTTGAGCTGGCAGAAATGGCCAGAGAATTGAATCGCTATGCTCAATCCTTAGAAGAAAACCATGAATTACAAAAAGAAATTGAAAAGAAAATTCAGCTTACATTTGATTTTCTTAGAAAGTACAGATTGAAACCTGACGAGTTAGAAGATGCCAGTAAATTATGGCAAGAGAGAATTACACTTTTAAATAATATTTTGGGAGAGTCTGGGATTGAAGTTGCTTTAAATCAAGCAAAAGATGATTATGATAAAGCGGCATTAGAGCTATCTAAACTTAGATCAGTTGCTTCAAAAACTCTCAGTAATGAAATTACAGATAAATTAAAACAACTTTCGTTTACACATGGAAAATTTTTAGTGAATTTAAAACCAGTTGAGCCAAGTCAGTTTGGAAACGAGCAAGTTGAATTTTTGATATCAACTTATCTAGGCGCTGAGCTGAGGCCTATCCAAAAAGTCGCGTCAGGTGGTGAGTTATCTCGTATCAGCCTAGCCATAAGAGTTTGCTCTATTGCAGATGCAAATATACCTTCAATGATTTTTGATGAGGTTGATGTTGGTATTGGGGGAGGAGTTGCTGAAATTGTTGGAAAACTATTAAAATCATTAGGTGAATCTAATGAGAGACAAATTTTTGTTATTACTCATTTACCACAAGTCGCTGCTCAGTCTAAGTATCATTTTAAGGTTTCAAAAAACCAGGTTAATAATCAAACAATTAGCCATATTGAATTGCTTAATGAAAAAGATCGAGTAAATGAAGTTGCTCGAATGTTGGGAGGAATTGAAATTACAACAAAAACATTAGATCACGCCAAAGAAATTTTAAGCTAGTCTTTTTTAGGGGGCTTATAATATATTATCTATTTTTTTTATCTATGCGACGGCTGCAAGCTTTTTTTGTACAATCAGCAGATATATACAATGAATGATCAATTATTTTAAAGTCTAATGAATTGGCAACTTGTTCTTGAATTCGTTCAATATCATTATTCAAAAATTCTTGTACGTAGCCACATTGCGTACATACAATATGATCATGATGAGATTTTTGATTAAGTTCGAATACAGCTTTCCCAGACTCAAAATGATGCTTTATTAATAAGCCAGCTTGTTCAAATTGGGTTAAAACCCTATAAATTGTTGCAAGACCAACTTCATCCCCAGAAGATATCATTACTTTGTATACATCTTCAGCTGATAAATGTTTATCTTTTGAATTTTCAAATATGCTGAGGACTTTTAATCTCGGAAGCGTTGCCTTTAATCCAGTCTTTTTCAGATTTATATGATCATCCATAATGGTTTCCTCCAAAATTAAATAAACCTAATAATCACATGGTATATTATCAATCTTTTTAAATAAAGCCATATCTAATGAGATTAGTAGTAATTCTATCTATTTTTTTATTATCCTGTAGCTTTCAGAATCCAATTGATATTCCTACTAAGGTTTATAAGCTAGATATTAAGCAGGGTAATGAGATAGATTCTGAGATGCTTCTTCAGCTAAAGCCAGGAATGACAAAGTCGCAGGTTAGGTTTGTCCTAGGAACTCCATTGATTCAGGATAGTTTTCATAACCAACGCTGGGATTATCTTTATATAATGAGAAAAAATGGAAAATTGATAGATAAACGCCATGTTATTGTTAATTTTGAAAAAGATTTATTAAAGAGCATCACAGGGGAAGTCATCACAAAAAATGAAAATGGAGAATTTATTAGTAATGAAAAATATGAGGAGCCTAGCCATAGTCAAGTTGTAAATAAAGACGAAGCTGATGAATCATCTTGGTTGGAAAAATTAAAATTCTGGGAAGAAAAAACTGAAGATGAAAATGATACAAATAGCTTAAATAACAAAGCACCTAAAGAGTCAGATAAAGCTGATATATCAAATAATACTGATGTTATGAAAAAGACTGATATCAAAGAATCGATTAATGAGGCAGTTAGGGCTGATATAAAAAATAAAGAATCAGAAGATTTATTAAACGGTGATATAAGAGATAAGAAATCACCAACAAAAGATAAAGAAGCTATAATAAATTCAGATACAGACTCAGAAGAGTCAGATTACTTTAACTTGCTATTAGAAAAGATTGGATTTTAATATGACAAAACCTATTAGAATAGTTGTTGTTGGTGCCACGGGGAAAATGGGGCAAACCTTGATCCAGGAAATTGTTAACGATAATGAGTTGCTCTTATCTGGAGCGGTAGATGCACCATCATGCTCTTTCATTGGGAGTGATTCTGGTTCATTATTAGGACTTAATACCGGTGTTTTGATCTCAGAATCATTGTCAGAAGAGCATGTAGAAAGCGACATACTAATTGACTTTACAAGGCCTGAGGCTAGTCTTGTGTATTTAGATTTTTGTATTGCGCATGGTATTAATTATGTCTTAGGAACAACTGGATTTAATGAGGATGAAAAAGAAAGAATTTATGCTGCTGCAAAAAAAATAGCAATATGTTTTGCTCCTAATATGAGCGTAGGAGTTAACCTTTTAATATCTCTAGTAGAAGCGGCAACAAAAGTTCTGCATAATGAATTTGATATTGAAATTATTGAAGCTCATCATCGGCATAAGGTAGATTCTCCTTCAGGAACTGCTCTAAGACTTGGAGAGGTCGTAGCGAAATCTGCAGGTTTATCTTTAAAGGAAAATAGTATTTTTCACCGAGAAGGTAATATTGCTCCTAGAAAAGCTAAAGAAATTGGTTTTTCAACTATTCGTGGTGGTGACATTGTTGGTGACCATACTGTTTTATTTGCTGGAGATGGGGAAAGAGTTGAACTGACTCATAAGGCTAGCAGTCGAAAAACCTTTGCCAAAGGAGCAATCCGCGCTTCGAAATTTATTACAGGTAAAAATTCTGGGTTATTTGATATTTTAGATGTATTAAATTTAAAAAATATTGATTAAATGCTGTTATTTAAATTGAAGTACATCCTCGATTCATTTATAATCTCGTAAACCGGCCGGACCAAAATCGACCCGTTTGTTCTATCTAGTTAAAATTACCTTGGGAGTGTTTCTTGTCGAGTAAAATGCCGGCCATCTTAGTGCTTGCAGACGGAACAAAGTTTCGAGGATATTCAATTGGTATAGAGGGTAATGCTTCTGGAGAGGTTGTTTTTAATACAGCCATGACAGGATATCAAGAGATTTTAACCGACCCCTCATATACAGAGCAACTTGTTACATTAACCTACCCACACATTGGTAATACTGGAATAAATTCTGAAGATAGCGAATCGCATAAGATTTTTGCAAAAGGTTTAATTATTCGCGATTTACCTATAATTGAATCAAATTTTAGAAGTTCCTGTTCACTCTCAGATTTTTTAGTCTCAGAAAAAATAATCGCAATTGCAGGGATAGATACTAGGCAACTTACTAAACATATCAGAATGCATGGAGCTCAGCCTGGATGTATCGCTGCTGGAATTTTTGATGAGAAGGATATTGCTCGAAATGCTAATGAATTTCCAGGCTTATCAGGCATGGATCTAGCAAAAGTTGTCACAACAGATAAAGAATATTTATTTAATGAGGGGGAGTGGGTATTAGGTTCTGGTTTTGAGAGCATAAAGAACACTTCTTACAATGTTGTCGCCTATGATTATGGAGTTAAAAAAAATATATTAAGAATGTTGGCTTCCAGAGGATGTCGTGTCAATGTTGTGCCGGCTAATATGCCGGCTAATGATGTGCTTGCGCTTAAGCCCGATGGTATTTTTTTATCAAACGGCCCTGGAGATCCTGAGCCATGCGATTATGCTATTAAAAATATTCAGACTTTAATTAATGGAAAAATTCCTATTTTTGGTATTTGTCTTGGGCATCAGCTACTAGGATTAGCAAGTCATGCTAAAACACACAAGATGAAATTTGGTCATCATGGTGCTAATCATCCTGTTCAGGATTTAGAAACTGGAAAAGTCTTTATTACAAGTCAGAATCATGGTTTCGCAGTCGATGAAAAAACATTACCGGCTAATCTTAAGGCTACTCACCGATCACTTTTTGATGGTTCGCTTCAGGGGATTTCGAGAACAGATTCTCCTGCGTATAGTTTTCAAGGGCACCCAGAAGCAAGCCCTGGACCTACTGAGATGAGCTATCTCTTTGATAAGTTTATTAACATGATGATTAAAGCGAAGAAGAAATAATGGCAAAGCGAAAGGACATAAAATCTATACTAATAATTGGTGCAGGACCAATTATTATTGGCCAGGCGTGTGAGTTTGATTATTCAGGTGCGCAGGCTTGTAAGGCATTAAAAGAAGAGGGTTATAGAGTTATTTTAGTAAACTCTAATCCTGCGACTATTATGACTGATCCAGAATTAGCAGATGCAACTTATATCGAACCAATTCAGTGGCAAGTTGTAAGTAGGATTATAGAAAAAGAAAAGCCCGATGCAATCTTACCCACAATGGGAGGACAAACGGCTTTAAATTGCGCATTGGATTTAGATAAGCATGGCGTGCTGAAGAAATTTAATGTTGAGTTGATAGGTGCATCAAAAGAGTCTATAGATAAAGCAGAAGACCGACAAAAATTTAAGGAGGCGATGGATCGAATTGGTTTGGCCTCAGCACGATCAGTAATTGCTCATAGTATCGAGGAAGCAATTCAGGTTCAGGCTGGAATTGGATATCCTTCAATCATTAGACCTTCATTTACTATGGGCGGCAGTGGCGGTGGTATTGCCTATAATAGAGAGGAGTTTTTAGAAATATGTGAACGTGGCTTAGATGCTTCACCTACAAATGAATTATTGATCGAGGAGTCTTTACTGGGTTGGAAAGAATACGAAATGGAGGTTGTAAGAGACTCTAAAGATAATTGTATTATTATTTGCTCGATTGAAAATTTAGATCCAATGGGGGTTCATACTGGAGATTCAATAACTGTTGCTCCAGCACAAACATTAACCGACAAAGAATATCAAATTATGCGAACAGCATCGATTAATGTTTTAAGGGAAATCGGGGTCGATACTGGAGGGTCAAACGTTCAGTTTTCTATTAATCCAGAAGATGGTCGCATGGTAGTCATTGAAATGAATCCAAGAGTTTCACGGTCATCAGCTCTTGCCTCAAAGGCAACTGGTTTTCCTATTGCAAAAATTGCTGCAAAATTAGCTGTAGGTTTTACATTAGACGAGCTAAAAAATGATATTACTGGCGGACAAACACCTGCATCATTTGAACCTACAATAGATTATGTAGTTACTAAAATTCCTCGCTTTGCATTTGAAAAATTTCCCCAATCTGATTCTCGTTTAACGACTCAGATGAAATCTGTTGGTGAAGTAATGTCAATTGGAAGAACTTTCCAGGAATCATTTCAAAAGGCATTACGAGGATTAGAAACTGATGCGGATGGTTTGGTTGAATATTCGAATAATATTGATGAGATTATAAAAGAGCTCAGAGAGCCTGGCCCTAATCGCATTTGGTATGTTGGAGACGCTCTCAGATGTGGTTTATCGATTGACGATGTTTTTCAACATTCAAAAATTGATCTTTGGTTTCTATATCAAATAAATGATTTAATTCAAACTGAGCAAGAGATAAAAAGATTTTCAATTTCATCGTTAAATACTGAACAAATTTTTGATGTGAAGAGAAAAGGTTTTTCAGATAGTCGTATTGCAAATTTGATGGGTTGTACTGAGGAAGAGATTCGTAATTATAGACATTCTATAAACATGCATCCTGTCTACAAAAGAGTAGATACATGTGCTGCAGAATTTGAAACTAAAACAGCTTATTTATATTCAACATACGAAGAAACTTGTGAATCTGATCCATCAAATAATAAGAAAGTCATTATTATAGGTGGTGGACCTAACCGAATTGGACAAGGTATAGAATTTGATTATTGTTGCGTCCATGCATCCCTTGCTCTTAGAGAGAGTGGATTTGAAACTATAATGATCAATTGTAATCCTGAAACCGTTTCGACGGATTATGATATATCAAATAGACTCTACTTTGATCCAGTTACCCTAGAAGATGTTTTAGAAATAGTCCACAAAGAAAAGCCCTGGGGAGTGATTGTTCAGTACGGTGGTCAAACCCCATTAAAACTAGCGAAAGGACTTGCAAAGCAAAATGTACCTATAATAGGAACTTTACCAGATGATATTGATGCAGCAGAAGATAGAGAGCGTTTCCAAAAAATTTTAGTAGATCTTGGTTTACGTCAGCCACCCAATAAAACTGCTAGAACGCCGGAAGAGGCAATTATGCTTGCTGAGGATATAGGATACCCATTAGTTGTAAGGCCTAGTTATGTTTTAGGGGGGCGGGCTATGGAAATAGTACATGAACAATCTGATCTGGAGAGGTACATGAGAGAAGCTGTAAAAGTCTCGAATGATTCTCCGGTTCTCTTAGATAGATTCTTGAATGATGCATTAGAAATTGATGTTGATGCAATATCTGATGGAGTTGACATTGTGATTGGTGGCATTATGGAGCATATTGAGCAAGCTGGAGTTCATTCAGGTGACTCTGCATGTTCATTACCACCGTATAGCCTCTCAAATGAAGTTCAACAAGAAATTGTTCTTCAAACTAAGAAAATGGCTAAAGCGTTAAATGTAATAGGTTTAATGAACGTTCAATTTGCCGTTCAAGGAAAAAATATTTTTGTTCTTGAGGTTAATCCAAGAGCCTCAAGAACTGTTCCCTTTGTTTCAAAAGCAATAGGTAGACCACTTGCTATGATAGCGGCCAATTGTATGGCAGGTAAAACGTTAGCGCAGCAGAATATGACGAAGGAAATTACCCCCCCTTTCTTTTCAGTTAAGGAAGCAGTCTTCCCTTTTATAAAATTTCCTGGAGTTGACCCTATTTTAGGTCCAGAAATGAAGTCTACAGGCGAGGTTATGGGAGTTGGTAAGACATTTGCTGAAGCATTTATTAAGTCACAATTAGGGTCTTCTGTGACTTTACCGAAAGGAGGAAAAGCATTCCTTAGTGTAAGAAAAGAAGATCACTTAAAAGTACTTGATATTGCAACATCACTAATAAATCTTGGCTTTAAATTAGTTGCAACGAAAGGAACGGCAGGGGCTATAAAAAATCACGGTTTAAAAGTTGAGGCGGTAAATAAGGTTGCAGAAGGACGACCACATGTTGTTGATATGATTAAAAATGATGAAATTGATTTCATTGTAAATATTACAGAAGATAAAAGAGCAATTGCTGATTCCTATGAAATTCGAAGAAATGCCCTACAAAATAAGGTAACTTATTACACTACGATTGCAGGAGCGAGAGCCGCCTGCGTTGGCATGAATTACGGTGAAGAACTCAATGTAGCATCACTTCAATACTTGCATAAGACATCGTCTTAAAATAAACTCATTCCAATAAACAGTATTATCCAAAAGTTAAATTATTTTATAATAAAGGAAGTGAAATGAATCAAATCCCAATAACACGCAAAGGGCATGAATTGCTAAAGAAAGAATTACAGCAATTAAAAAGTAAAGATCGCCCGAGTGTTATTCAAGCTATTGCAGAAGCAAGATCACATGGTGATCTTTCAGAAAATGCAGAATATGATGCAGCAAAAGAAAAGCAAGCCTTTATTGAAGGGCGATTAGCAGAGATTGAATCAAAATTATCTCAGGCAATTGTAATTGATCCTGCTTCCCTTAATGGCGAAGGAAAATGTGTTTTTGCATCTACTGTAACTATTGAGGATCTAGATAGTGAAATAAAGTCGATTTATCAGATTGTTGGTGATGATGAGTCAGATATTAAACAAAATAAAATCTCTATTAATTCTCCACTAGCAAAAGCATTGATTGGTAAAGAAGAGGGTGATGTAATTGAATTCGAATCTCCTGGGGGCATAAAGTCATTTGAAATACTGAAGGTAGATTACATATAAAAAGTATGGAAAATTTGGTAAAATTTTTTTCTATAGCATTAACAACAATATGGGTAGGAAGTCTATGGTCCATGCTAATGGTAACCTCTGTGCTGTTTAATAAAATACCTAGTGCTTACCTAGCAGGGGTTCTTGTTGAAGATATGTTTTTGTATATTAATTATTTTGGAATATTTACTGCCTTATTTCTAGTATTTTTTGGGTTTAAAAAGAGCGGTATTAGATTATTTCAGAAATCATACTTTTGGATTATTTTTTTGATGCTAATTGTAATTATGATTAATTTTTTTGGTATTCACTCAGTTCTTGAAACATTAAAAATAGAAGCGCTTTCTAAAGAAGTTATGGAGAGTGTTTTTTCTGAGCGTTATCGAACATGGCATGGGATTGCAAGCATAGCTTATTTACTTGAATGTTTCTTGGGTATTATTCTTGTTTTAAAGGTAAGGACAGTAAATTAAGGTAAAACTATTTTTGTATTTTCGCTTTCCTTGAAGATGACTATTTGCTTACCTATATGATTAATTGACTCAGCTTCAACTTTTTCACATATAGAAGTTAAAATATGAACCCGTTTCGCTTTGTCATTCTCTTGAACATTTATTTTAATAAGCTCGTGAGCCTTAAGGTTTAATTTAATTTCATTAATTACTGAATCAGATAATCCTTTATTGCCAATTTGAACAACAGGCTTAATTCCATGCGATAGAGATTTAAGATGTGCAATTTTTTTTGAATTAAGCATAATTGATTTAAACGAAAATTAATTTGGGTGAATCATAACAGATGAAAAGATCTAGAACCAGTAAAAGCTGGATGAATGAACATGTTAATGATAATTATGTAAAACAGGCTCATTCGGACGGATATCGTTCAAGAGCCGCTTATAAGCTCATTGAAGCAAATCAAAAATTCAAATTATTGTCAAAAAATATGATAGTAGTTGACCTTGGATCTTCTCCTGGAAGCTGGTCTCAGGCTGCCGGAAATATTATAGGTAGCCAAGGAAAAATATTTGCTTTAGATATTTTGGAAATGCAGCCTATTAGGAATGTTACATTTATTAAAGGTGATTTTAGAGAGGAGCTTGTTCTCCATACCTTGGAAAATAAATTAGGAGATTTAAAGGTAGACCTTGTTATTTCAGATATGGCCCCCAATATAAGTGGTATAAAGACAAAAGATCAGGCAGGAATTATTCACCTAAATGAATTGGCTCTTGATTTTTCTAAGAATTGGATGAAACCGAATGGCAGTTTGTTGGTCAAATCTTTTGTTGGTGGACAGTATGAGGATTTTATTGGGGAAGTCAGAAAAGCTTTTAATAGAGTTGTGACTTTTAAGCCAAAATCTTCAAGGGACAGAAGTTCAGAAATTTTTATTTTAGGACAAAAAATGAAGAATGTGGGGTAATTTAATCATTCTAGTTTAGAATAATATTTAACTACTAATACTTAGAGGTAAAGCATTGAATAACAATACATTAAAAACGATTGCAGTTTGGATTGCACTTGGTCTTATTATGATGACCATTTTTAATCAATTTTCAGGTTCTTCAAGATTTGAGAATAAGTTAGTTTATTCGGAATTTATGGCCGAGGTTAAGGCGGGAAACATTTCTAAGGTTGAAATTAATGACCATAATCTTACTGGAACAACTGCAGAGGGTAAGAGATTTACGACTTATGCACCAACAGATCCTTGGCTTGTATCTGACCTTCTTAAGAATAATGTTATTGTTGACGCAAAACCGAAAGAGCAACAATCTCTCTTTATGAGTATCTTTATTTCATGGTTTCCGATGATCCTTTTAGTCGGCGTATGGATATTCTTTATGAAGCAAATGCAAGGGGGTGCTGGAAAAGGTGGTGGTCCATTTTCATTTGGAAAAAGTAAGGCAAAACAACTCGATAAAACTAATAACAAGACAACATTTGCTGACGTTGCCGGATGCGACGAAGCAAAGGAAGAGGTTGCAGAGATTGTTGATTTCCTAAAAGAACCATCAAAATTTCATAAATTAGGCGGAACAATACCTAGAGGCGTATTAATGGTAGGGCCTCCAGGAACTGGTAAAACATTATTAGCTCGAGCAATTGCTGGTGAAGCTCAGGTCCCTTTTTATACTATCTCTGGTTCAGATTTTGTTGAGATGTTTGTAGGAGTTGGTGCCGCACGTGTTCGCGACATGTTTGAACAAGCTAAAAAAAATTCACCATGTATTATATTTATTGATGAAATTGATGCTGTAGGTCGTCATCGTGGTGCAGGAACAGGTGGTGGAAATGATGAGCGAGAGCAAACACTTAATCAGTTACTTGTAGAATTAGATGGTTTTGAAGCAAATTCAGGAGTAATTGTAATTGCTGCAACCAATCGCGCGGATGTTTTAGACAAGGCCTTATTGCGACCTGGAAGGTTTGATCGTCAAGTTTCTGTTAGCCTCCCTGATATAAAAGGTAGAGAAGAAATTTTAGTTGTACATATGAGAAAAATTCCCATGGATGTTGATGTAAAGGCAAATATAATTGCTAGAGGAACCCCTGGCTTTTCTGGGGCCGACTTGGCTAATTTAGTAAACGAGGCAGCATTATTCGCGGCACGTCTAAATAAAAAAAATGTAGATATGGAAGACTTTGAGCAAGCTAAAGATAAAATTTATATGGGGCCAGAAAGAAAATCTATGATTATGCGGGAAGAAGAAAGACGAAATACTGCATATCATGAATCTGGACACGCTGTAGTTGCTAAATTATTACCTAATGCAGATCCTGTCCATAAGGTAACAATAATGCCAAGAGGCTGGGCATTAGGCTTAACATGGCAGCTCCCTGAGTTTGATAGGTTTAGTAATTTTAAGGATAAAATGCTTGAGGAAATAGCAATTTTATTTGGAGGAAGAATTGCCGAAGAAATTTTTATGAAGCAGATGTCGACTGGGGCTGGGAATGACTTTGAGCGAGCAACAAAACTTGCCAGAGATATGGTTACTCGTTATGGTATGTCAGATAAATTGGGAACAATGGTTTATGCCGACGAGAATCAAGACTCATTTATGCCAATGTCCTCAAAGTCAATCTCAGAGGCTACTCAACAAAAAGTAGATAATGAAATTAAATTTATTCTTGACCAGCAATATTCCGTTGCACGTAAACTAATTGAGAAAAATAAGAAAAAAATTGAGGCAATGACGAAGGCTCTACTAGAATATGAAACAATTGATAGCAATCAAATCAATGATATTATGGCAGGAAAAAAAGTTAGACCGCCAAAGCCGTCAAGAGGAACAACACCTAAAAATGGTGGTTCAGGATCAGGATCTACTTCGCCCATCACAGCCCCACAACCATCAGCCAAGAAATGATTAAGGGGGTATTTGCCCCTTTTTTATGCAAACACTCAAACATCTCATAAGTAAAAATAAAAGCCCATTGATTATGGGTATTTTAAATGTTACTCCTGACTCATTCTCCGACGGAGGAAAATATTTAAATGTAGGAGCTGCAGTTGATCATGCAATTAGTATGATTGATGAGGGAGCATTAATAATTGATATTGGTGGTGAATCAACACGTCCAAATGCGGAGGAGATTTCATTAGAAACGGAAAAATCTCGCATTGAACCAGTTATAAAAGCACTAAGAAAGCTATCTGATGTATACATATCCCTTGATACAAATAAGCCTGAGCTTATGCGGATAGGTGTTGATTTAGGTGTAAATATGATTAATGATATTTATGCCCTACGAAAACCTGAGTCAATAAGTATTTTATCAGAATCAAAAGTAGATGTATGCCTTATGCATATGCAAGGTACCCCTAAAACGATGCAGAAAAATCCTAAATATGGGGAAGTGGTAAGTGATGTAAAATGTTTTCTAGATAATCAAATTGAAAATTGTATTAATAACGGAATTGAACCATCAAGAATAATGATTGATCCTGGATTCGGATTTGGAAAAACACATAAAGATAATCTGTCTATATTTAGTGCAATTGAAGAGCTTTCTCACAGTCAATGTCCTCTAATGGTAGGGATATCAAGAAAATCTACAATAAAAAAATTAGTAGGGGAAAATGAAGATGCTATTATTCAAGCTAGTGCATTAATGGCAGCAATTGCGTCGAAGAAGGGTGCAAAAGTTGTTCGAGTTCATGACGTAAGACCAACAAAAAATGCAATTGAATTATTAAAGTATTTATAAGAAAATATGAAGAAATTTTTTGGTACAGACGGTATTCGAGGAAAAACGGGTGAGTATCCAGTTACTCCAGATTTTTTTGTCAAGCTTGGGTATGCAGCAGGTTTGGTACTGACAAAAAATATAAAGGGAAATAAAAAGCCTTCTGTAGTTATAGGAAAGGATACAAGAATTTCTGGGTATATGTTGGAATCCTCTTTGGAAGCCGGCCTTTCGTCTGCAGGAGTTGACGTCTACTTAACCGGTCCAATACCTACGCCGGCGATTGCATTTCTCACCCAATCCTTAAATGCTGATATTGGTATTATGATTACAGCCTCTCATAATCCATATGAGGATAATGGAATTAAATTATTCTCTAGTAGTGGAACTAAACTTTCTGATGAAGTTGAAAATGAAATAGAAGAGATGATAGAAGGTGAGATTAAATGCGTAGAACCAAGTAAGCTTGGAAAAGCGAGACGGCTTGATAACGCGAGAGCGCAATATATTGAGTTTTGTCTTACAACTATCCCAAATGAAATGAATTTGAAGAACTATAAAATCGTTCTTGATTGTGCTCATGGAGCGACATACCAAGTTGCCCCTGAAATATTTAAATTTTTAGGCGCCGATATTGTATTAATGAATCATGAGCCCGATGGATTAAATATTAATTTTAATGCAGGATCAACTTATCCTAAGTCTTTAATTGAAAATGTTAAAACTCATAAGGCTGATTTAGGAATAGCTTTTGACGGGGATGGTGATCGTCTAATTATGGTTAGCGAGCGAGGTGAGCTAGTTGATGGAGATCAGATTTTATATTTGATTATGGACTATTATCATAACCAAAATAACCTGAATGGTGGAATTGTTGGAACGTTAATGACTAACTTAGCTTTGGAAGAAAAATGTAAATCACTTGATATTCCATTTGCAAGAACAAATGTAGGTGACCGCTATGTGTCAGAAATGCTTCGTAAGAATGCATGGGAGGTTGGAGGAGAAAATTCTGGTCATATAGTCTTATTAAATTGTCATTCAACTGGCGATGGAATTATTTCTTCATTACAAGTTATCTCAGCTTTATTAGCAAAAAGAAAAAAAATAAGTGAAGCATTGAAAGAGATGCCTTTGTATCCTCAGGTGCTAATTAATATTCCTCTCATTAATAAAATTGATATTAACTCGACATACATTCAAGAAATTAAATTAATAGCTGAAGAAATGATGAATGGGTTAGGAAGAGTCTTGATTAGAGCATCAGGAACGCAGCCTTTATTGAGAATAATGACCGAGGGACCAAATAAAGAATTAACAGAAAAGGCAGCGAATTTTTTAGTTGAGAAAATTAAACCAATTAGTTAACTATTAGAGAACTCTCTTACCCAAACTTACCTGTAATGTAGTCTTCTGTTTCTTTTTTAGAGGGATTTGTAAATATTTTATTTGTATCGTCATGCTCAACTAGTTCCCCAAGATACATGTAGGCAGTGTAATCAGAAATTCTGGCTGCCTGTTGCATGTTGTGTGTCACTATTAGTATGGAAAGCTTTTTCTTTAATTCAGACATTAATTCTTCGATATTAACAGTAGCAATTGGATCTAATGCTGAAGTTGGTTCATCAAAAAGCATAATTTCTGGCTCAGTTGCAAGTGCTCTCGCTATGCACAGCCTTTGCTGTTGCCCACCTGATAAATTAAATGCTAAGTCATGCAATCGATCTTTCACTTCATTCCATAAGGACGCACCCTTTAGTGCTTCTTCAACCTTATCATCTAGCATTCTTTTATTGCTCTCACCTCTAACTCTTAAGCCATAAGCTACATTTTCAAAAATAGACTTAGGAAAAGGATTAGGTTTTTGGAATACCATACTAATCCGCATTCTTACTTCTATAGGATCAACTTTTTTGTCTAAAATATTTGTATTATCTGGGTAGAGAATAATTTCACCTTCATATTTGTTACCAGGATATAAATCATGCATACGATTAAATGACCTTAAGAAGGTCGACTTCCCACACCCAGAAGGTCCTATAAGCGCTGTAATTTTATTTTCATAAACTGGAAGATTAATCTTTTTTAAAGCCTGTGTTCCGTCAGCATAAAAAAAGTTTAGATCCTTAGATTCAGCTTTGACAATTTCATTGTGTTTATTTTTTTCCGTTACCATTTAATTTTCTTCCTAATGTTATACCTAAGTTTAATCGCTGCACCGTTCATTAATGCCGTTAAGATAATAATTACTGCGCCTGTTGCTGCTGCATTAATATGAAAAGCATGTTGCGGTCTTGATATCCAGTTGAACATTTGTATTGGTAGGACAGTGAATCCAGCATTCAACCACTCTAAATTAAGGAAAGGGGGCTCAATTGTGACCGGTGATGGTGGCAAAAAGGCAATAAATGTGAGTGCACCAATAGTTATTAATGGAGCTGTCTCTCCAATTGCTCGAGCCATACCGATAATAACTCCTGTCAAGATACCTCCATAGGAGTACTGAACAATATGATTTATTACTACCTGCCATTTTGTTGCACCGACTGCATATGCAGCCTCTCTTATATGAACAGGAATTGCTCTAATTGCTTCTCGGGTTGAGACAATTACAATAGGTAACATCAAAAGGGCCAGTGTTAAACCAGCGGTTAATATACTTTGCCCTAACCCAAAACTATATACAAATAACCCCAATGCTAGTAAACCATAAATAATTGAAGGGACCCCTGCTAAGTTAGAAACATTAATTTCAATAATGTCTGCAAACCAATTCTTTTTTGAGTACTCTTCAAGATAAACACCTGCTGCAATACCTAGTGGAACTGCAACAAAAAAAGTAACAATTAAAACTAATGATGAACCTACCCATGCAGACAGAATACCGGCTCTTGCTGCTCTCCGTGATGGGAAATTTCCAAAGAAGTCTAGGGTAAATTTTGGGTAACCATCTAATACAAGGTCTAAGAAAAGAACAATTAATGTAATAGTGAGGCTAGCAATCACAAACATACCTAAAGCTGCGAAAGCTAAATCATTTTTTTTATGTCGCTTTATCATTTCCCGAATAGTTTGCAGGTCATTTAAAGCTGATAATTTTTTCTTATTTAATGCCATAATTTTAATAACGCTCCGCAAATTTCTTACGAGTCATATGACCTAGTATATTTAAAAGCAGAGTCATAACTAATAATGTTAGACCAGCTGCAAAAATACTCTGGTAGCCAATACCTCCATGTTCAAGATCGCCCAAGGCAACAGAAACAATATATGACGTAATAGTTGCTGCACTTTCAACTGGATTAAAAGTAAAATTTGGCTGCTGGCCTGCTGCAATTGCAACAATCATTGTTTCGCCTACTGCTCGACTAATAGCTAGGATATAAGCAGCTACAATACCTGATATTGCTGCCGGGGTAATAACTCTAATAGAAGTTTGAAATCTTGTTGCTCCCATTGCATAGGCTCCCTCCCTCATAGCCATTGGAACAGCTCGCATTGAGTCTTCAGCAAGAGATGCGATATATGGAACAATCATTACTCCCATAACAATACCAGGGCCTAACATGTTGAATGTTGTCAGATCAGGATATATTTTTTGAAGCATTGGAGTGACTAGCATTAATGCAAAATAACCAAAGACAACTGTTGGGACTCCAACTAATAATTCTAGTATAGGCTTAATGGTTTCTCTAACCTTATGTGTGGCAAATTCTGATAGATATATAGCGGTAATTGTTCCTAATGGAACTGCAACAATTAATGCTATAAATGTAGTTGTTAATGTACCAGAGACTAGGGGTAGTATTCCGTAATGTTTTATTGAGTAGTTTGGAGTCCATACTGTATCAGTTAGGAATTCATAAATACTGACATGCTGAAAAAAAGGAATAGCTTCAGAAACTAAAACATAAACAATGGCAGATGTAATAAAGACTGCAAAAGCTGCAGAGCATAGAAGAGAAAATTCAATGAATCTCTCCATAATATTTCTTCGAAAATTTTTAGACAATCTTGCGCTTATTATTGGTTCAGACATAACCGATGCATTCTAATTGTAATCCTTGCAATACTACTTTAATTTAACTCTAATTAAAATTACTAGAGTGAAAAAAAGGACAATTAAATTGCCCTTTTTATAATTTAACTAATAGTAGATTATTTAGTCGCTGCTGATAGCTCTAACATTTCCTTCACCGATAAACCAATTGAATGTTTTTCGAATGCAGTACCTGTTTTAAGAGTTTTATAGTGATTTTCAATCATTTTGTATTCTTCAGAGCTGAATGGTATGTAGCCAACTTCTGTTGCCAGTTCTGCTGCATATTTTAGATAAAAATCTATAAATTTTCTTACGTTTGGATCAAACGCTGCTTTTGTTGAATTAAGGTAAATAAATAGAGGTCTTGCAAGGGGGTTGTATGTACCATCCATTGTTGTTTTAAGTGATGGTAATACAAAATTTCCCGCATCATTCTTTACTGCTACAGCATCTAATTTATTTTTATTTTCAGCATAATATGCTAAACCAAAGTAGCCAATGCCACCTTTATCTCCTGCTACTCCTTGAACTAAAACATTATCGTCTTCTGATGCTGTAAAGTCACCACGAATAGCTTTTGATTTTTCGATAATGGATTCTGTGAAATAATCAAATGTTCCTGAATCCGCACCTGGGCCATAAAGTCTTAGGGATTGATCAGGGAAGTCAGTTCGTATTTGATTCCAATTCATAATCTTTCCTTGTGCTGCCGGTTCCCACATTTTCTTGAGTTCTGCAGGAGTCATTTCTTTTGCCCAGTCATTTTTCTTGTTAATTACAATAGTTAAAGCATCAAATGCAATAGGAAGTTCAATAAACTTAATACCAGCATCTGCACATTTCTTCCGTTCTTTTGTTTTAATTGGACGTGATGCACCTGAGATCACAGTATCGCCACGACAAAACTTTTTCAAACCACCGCCAGTTCCCGAAACCCCTACAGTAACTTTAATTCCAGTTTCAATTTGAAATTCTTCAGCAACAGCTTCAGTAATTGGATATACCGTACTTGAACCATCAATCTTAATAATGTCCACAGCTGCATATGTTGGAGCTGAGAAAGCAAATATGCCAAAAAAAAATACAGCAAGACTTAATTTTATTAGTTTTAATTCTTTCATTTTTTTTAGTGCCCCTTAGTAGTTTTAGTTTAATTTAATACCATTTTTATTCTAAGCTTTTATAAGGTTAATGCTTAATTATGACACTTTAATGACACATTATTGATTGATAATTTTAGGTATAATATCGCTAATACATATAAGAAAGATAAACAAGATGGAACAGGAAGAGATTTTGCTACTAAAACAGACTATTACTGCTGTTAATGAAAAATTTACAGTACTGCGGAGGTATCTTTGACCTTGATGAAAAAATAGAAAGAATTCAAGAATTAACAACAAAACAAGAAGATCCAGCGACCTGGTCAGATAGAGCTTTAAGTCAAAAAATTGGTAAGGAAAAGAAGGTGCTCGAGGAAATTGTAAATCAGGCTCAACAATTAACTCATCAGCTAAGTGACAATGAAGAGCTTTTTGAAATGGCTTTAGCTGAAAATGATAGTGATACTTTAATAACTATAAAAAAAGATACTGATCAATTAGAACAAAAAGTTGATGATATTGAATTTAAAAGAATGTTTTCTAATCCCATGGACCCTAATAATTGTTTTATTGACTTTCAATCAGGTAGTGGAGGAACTGAAGCTCAAGATTGGGCAAATATGTTGTTTCGAATGTATATGCGTTATGCAGAAAGAAAAAATTTTAAGGTAGAAATATTAGAATTTTCTGAAGGGGAGGTAGCCGGAATAAAAGGGGCAACTCTTAAAATTACGGGTGATTATGCCTTTGGTTATTTTAGAACAGAAACAGGGATACATAGATTAGTAAGAAAGTCTCCATTTGATTCAGGTAGTCGGCGGCATACTTCTTTTGCTGGAGTAAATGTTTATCCAGAAATTGATGACTCGATTGATATTGAAGTGAATCCTGCAGAATTAAGAATTGATACATATCGAGCATCTGGTGCTGGAGGTCAACATATCAATAAAACAGATTCTGCTGTTAGAATTACACATTTACCAACTAATACTGTTGTTCAATGTCAAAATGATCGTTCTCAGCATCGAAATAAAGCAGAGGCGATGAATATGCTAAAAGCCCAACTTTATGCTATGGAACTTAATAAGCGTAATGAAGAGAAACAGGCAGTCGAAGATGCAAAGACTGATATTGGTTGGGGGCATCAGATTAGAAGTTATGTGTTGGATCAGTCTCGAATTAAGGACCTAAGAACCAATATTGAGGTTGGAAATACACAGGGGGTTCTAGATGGTGATTTAGACCCATTTATCAGTGAGAGTTTAAAGCAAGGGGTATAGTTTGAGTGAAGAAAAACAGCCTGTAATTCAGGATGAAAATTCGATAATTTTAGAGCGACGAGCTAAACTAAAAGAGCTTCGTGAAAAGGGCGTGGCTTTTCCAAACCAGTTCGCTCCAGATGCTTTTTCCAGAAAATTACATCAAGATTACGACGGACTTGATAAGGAAGCCTTAGAAGAAAAATCGATGGTGGTCTCAATTGCAGGGCGAATGATGTTAAAGCGCGTGATGGGGAAGGCGAGTTTTGCAACTATTCAAGATTCAACTGGGCGCATACAGCTTTATGTATCTCGGGACTTAATAAATAATGAAGATAATCCTGAGCTATATTCTTCTTTTAAACGCTGGGATTTAGGTGACATACTTTGGGCGAAAGGAACATTATTTAAAACAAAAACTAATGAGCTTTCATTGCATGTTACTGAGATTAATTTATTGACTAAATCCCTAAGGCCTTTACCAGAAAAATTCCATGGTCTATCAGATCAAGAAACAAAATATCGTCAGCGATATGTCGATTTAATTGTAAATGAAGATACTCGAGATACATTTTTAAAGCGGAGTCAGATTGTCGCAGGTATTCGTGCTTTTATGACAGATCATCAATTCTTAGAAGTAGAAACTCCAATGTTGCATGCAATTCCTGGGGGTGCTACCGCAAAACCATTCGAGACACATCATAATGCTTTGGATATGGATATGTTTTTAAGGATTGCTCCAGAGCTCTATCTAAAAAGGTTGGTTGTTGGGGGATTTGATCGAGTATTTGAGATAAATAGAAATTTTCGGAATGAAGGGTTAAGCGTTAGACATAATCCTGAGTTTACTATGATGGAGTTCTACGCAGCTTATACTGATTATCATTGGCTAATGAATTTTACAGAAAATTGTATTCGTAATGTAGCAGAACTAACAACTGGATCAATGGTAGTTCAGTACCAAGGAAAGCCAATTGATTTTAGTAAGCCATTTGACAAGCTAACTTTGGTTCAGGCAATCATGAAGTATTCTGATCGTTTTAAAGATAGTGAGCTTATTGATAAAGGATTCATTAAGAATACTTTATCAAAGACAGGAATTTCTCTAACAGAAAATGCAGGGTTAGGCGCATATCAGTTAGCACTTTTTGAGACTGTTGCTGAAGAGCATTTATGGGATCCGACTTATATCATTGATTACCCTATTGAGGTTTCTCCATTAGCAAGAACTTCTGATACTAACCCAGAGATCACAGAACGATTCGAGTTGTTTATTGCCGGACGTGAGATTGCAAATGGCTTTTCAGAGTTGAATGATGCAGAGGATCAAGCAGCACGTTTTAAAGCTCAAGCCCAAGCTAAAGAGGCGGGGGATGAAGAGGCCATGTTTTATGATGCTGATTTTATTCGTGCATTAGAGTACGGCATGCCACCAACAGGTGGTTGTGGTATTGGAATAGATCGATTAGTGATGTTAGTTACTGACAGCCCGAGTATCCGAGATGTAATTTTATTCCCTCACATGAGAGCAGAGTAAAAATCATGAATAAATATTCAAGTTACGATCGTGATTTAATGAGCCCTAAAGATGCACTCCAAGTTTTAGTCGAAGGAAATACTCGTTTCGTTAATAACGACAAACGTCAGTATGATGTGTTAATAACTAGGAATGAAACTAAAGATAAACAACAGCCTTTTGCTTCCATTTTAGGCTGCAGTGATTCTAGAGCTTCAGTTGAGTTTATTTTTGATCAGAATTTGGGTGATTTATTTAGTGTGAGGCTCGCAGGAAATATTGCATCAAAAGAGGCAGTTGGAAGTCTTGAATTTTCAACCAAACACCTAGGTTCTAAAATTATTGTTGTTATGGGCCATACAAATTGTGGTGCAATTAAGGCAGCATGTGATCAATATTATGAAGGAAACATTGGTGAAATTATTCGACTTATTGAGCCAGCTGTTGCTGCTGAGAAAAATATACTTTCTAAAAAAGATAGGGGTTCACATAACGAAATATTTGTTGAGAAGGTTTGCTTCCATAATATTCAGTATCAAATAGATCAGATTTTAAAGCAAAGCAGTATTATTAGAGACCAATTAAAAGAAAAAAAAGTTGCTCTCATTGGTGCCGTCTATAACTTAAGCACAGGCATAGTTGAATTCGATTTAGATAATGTTCAAATGTAATCACGTTGTTTTCATACAACATCTCTTAACCCATTAGTTCCAAAGCTTTTAATAAAAAATATCCTCGAACAGAATTTAATCTCCTGTTTGTCATTAATTTGTCATATTTATTTTTAATAATAGTCACATGTTTTGAAAATTTATTGGCTTGAAGATTTTAAAACTATTAATTTAAAAAATAATTTAGAGGCAAAAATAATATGAAATCAAATATAATAGATAATAGAATCATAAACATGAAAAAAATTATCTTAATTATTCTGTTGTTAATGACAAAAGAGATTATGGCGGAAGATTATTATGGAAAAATCTCTCTGGGACAACAAAATGGTAAAGATGGTGGGCAAGACGCAACTGAAGGTGGATTTGTATTAGGTCTGAAATGGAATAGTAATGTTTCAACTGAATTTAAAGCTGTTCATAAACAAAAAGACACTAAAGGATTTAGTACAAGAATAGGTGTAGGAATTATTAGTAAGATTAAATTATCTGATAATCTAAGTGCATATACAAGAGTCGGTGCTGGTAACAAAAAAACAAATACAAAGACTTTTAATTTTTGGGCTATTACCCCAGGTTTGAAATATAAAATTGATGATAAATGGTCAATTAAGGGTGGCGTAAGATTTCGTGATGCATTTGATAGTGATAAATACCGTGATTATACAAAGACATATAAAGCGGGTATTGGTTATAAGCTTTCTAAGGACACTTCAGTATCAATAGGAATTAAAAGAAAAGTAGGTGACAGTGAATATAATGCAATTGGACTTGGGTATGGAGTTAGTTTTTAGCTCCCCATTATCCTTCACTAGCTAAATTAATTGTATATTTTGGAATTTCAATAGTAAGATCTTTGTCTTTTAAGATAGATTGACAAGATAGTCTAGATTGCGGGCATAATCCCCAAGCCTTATCGAGCATATCATCTTCATTTTCATCCGAAGGATCTAGGGATTCAAATCCTTCTTTAATCACTATATGACAAGTAGTACAAGCACAAACTTGATCGCATGCATGTTCAATCGGAATATTATTTTTTAATAATACATTACAAATTGATTCTCCGGATTTTGCCTCAATGACATCGCCTTCTGGACATAAATCTTGGTGAGGTAATATAATAATTTTCGGCATTTATAGTTCCAGTGAGTTTATAGTTTTTCCAGATAAAGCCTTCTGAATAGATTTATCCATTCTTTTAGATGCTAAGACTTCGGTGGTGCTATTAAGTTTTTCTGTTAATTCACGAATCACAATTCGATCATTGGTTTTTATGGACTTCTTGAGTAAGCTTAAATCCTTCTCAATTAATTTTATTTCACTTGATGCCAGTAGGCTCTTATCTGAATTTAGTGCATTTTTTGTCATTTCAACTAATTGTGTTGCTTCTGTTTTTGCTTCCGCTAATGCTCTTGACTCCTTATCATCTTCTGCTGATGCATAGGAACTTTCAAGCATTAATGCAATTTGATCTTCTGATAAACCATAAGAGGGTTTTACCTCAATTGATGCTTCAATATTTGTTGAAAGTTCTTTGGCACTGACCGACAGAAGACCGTCTGTATCTACTTGAAAGCTAACACGGATCTTTGCTGCCCCTGCAACCATTGGAGGAATACCTTTAAGCGTAAATTTTCCAAGTGATCGACAATCCTTCACTAAGTCACGTTCTCCCTGAACAACATGGATGATCATTGCCGTTTGACCATCTTTATAAGTTGTAAATTCTTGAGCCATGGCAATTGGTAGTGTTGAGTTTCTTGGAATTATTCTTTCGATAATCTCTCCGATAGTTTCAATTCCTAATGAGAGTGGAATAACGTCAAGCAGGAGTATATCGTCATTAGTATTGCCTGCAAGCATATTAGCTTGAATTGCCGCACCTATAGCTACCACTTCATCTGGATTTAGATTATTTAATAAGGATTGATTAAAGAATCTTTGAACTGACTTTTGAATAGATGGCATTCTGGTTGATCCACCAACCATTACAACCCCATCAATGTCCTCAACGTTTATCTCTGCATCTCGAAGAGCTTGTTTTACTGAAGTTAATGTTTTCTCAGTTAATGATTTGGTTAGTTCGGAAAATTGAGATCGATTAATCTTCTTTTTAATATGAATTGTGCTTGTAATTTTTTCATCTACATGGAAAAAATCTATATTTGTTAAGGATTCTTTAACGTGTCTAGCAATCTTTAATAATGATTCTTTAACTTTAGGATCATTGTTAATAACATCCTCATTTACTAGCCATTCAGCGAGTATTTGGTCATAATCATCTCCACCTAATTGAGCATTACCATGTGTTGAGAGAACCTCAAATAATCCTTCTGATAGTCTTAAGATGGAGACATCAAAGGTCCCACCACCTAAATCATAGATCACAAAGTTACCTTCTATTTTTTGCTCTAATCCGTAAGCAACTGCTGCTGCTGTCGGTTCATTGATTAATCTTAATACATTAAGTCCGGCAAGTTTGGCGGCATCTTTAGTTGCCTGACGTTGAGCTTCATCAAAGTAGGCAGGTACAGTTATAACTGCTCCCATAAGCTCACCTCCAAGTCGATCTTCAGCTATATTCTTTAAATACTTTAAAATCTCTGATGAGATCTCGATTGGAGTTTTTATGCCCTGTATTGTTTTAATTCCGATAGTATTTTCATGATTTTTTAATATTAAAGAAAATGACTCTGGGTTAATGTCATCTATATTTTTCCCAACAAGCCTTTTAACTGAACTTACCGTATTCTCCGGATCAATGATTTGATTCTTTATTGCGTCAGTTCCAACAAGAGCAGGGCTTTTACTATAACTGACTACAGAGGGAATAATTTTTTCATTAAAAGAATTTTCTACTACAGTTGCTTGACTACTTATTATTGTGGCAACTAGTGAATTCGTGGTTCCAAGATCTATTCCAACAGCCCGACGATGTTCATGAGGAATGGTACTTTTGCCTGGTTCTGAAATTTGAAGGAGTGCCATAATTAATTATCAGAGAATGTATAGCTTAGCTCGGTTGTTTTTTTGAGCAGATTAGTTAGAAATTTTAATTGGCCAAGACTAGTTTGGGCTTCTTCCCAATTCTTATCCTGGTCAAGTAACTTTGAAAGTCTTGTTGTTTCTGTTTGTACGTTCATTTTAATATTTTCTTTAAATACAATTAACGGTTCTATTCCTTCAATTTCTTCCAATTCTTCTTCCCACTCCATTTGCTGCATTAAAAAAGCTGATGATAATGGGAGAGGTTCGTTTTCATGATGAAGCCCAATTAAATACTTAGCCCTTAATAAATTATTTTTTAGTGTTTGATAGGCTTCATTAATCTCAGTCGATTTTATCAAGGATTGTTCTTTTTCTACCTTAGTCGCTGCTGTAAATCTATCAGGGTGAATACTTTTTTGAATTTCGCCATAGCGATCATGAAGATTCTTTAAATCAATTTTAAACTCGGCTGGTATGTTAAAAATTTCATAGTAATTTAAGCTCAAATGGTAAAGCTCTCCCCGCAACCGCAACTATCCTTAACATTTGGATTATGAAATTCAAACCCTTCATTTAATCCTTCTCTTTTAAAGTCAAGTTCGGTGCCATCAATATAAATTAGACTTTTTGGATCTACTAAAATCTTTACACCATGACTCTCAAATACCTGGTCTTCAGATGAAGCTTTATCTACAAATTCTAATACATAAGCCATACCAGAGCATCCAGTTGTTTTAACTGCTAGCTTTAGGCCAATACCTTTCCCTCGAGACTCAAGATATTTCTCGACACGCTGTGCAGCTTTCTCTGTAAGAGTAATAGCCATTATTTTTGCTTTGATTTTAGGTCAGAAACAGCAGCTTTAATTGCATCTTCTGCTAATACAGAGCAATGAATTTTCACAGGAGGTAGCGCCAATTCTTCTGCAATGGCTGAATTTTTAATTTGTGATGCTTCGTCTAGTGATTTCCCTTTTAGCCATTCTGTGACTAATGAGCTAGATGCTATTGCCGAACCACATCCATAGGTTTTAAATTTGGCATCTTCAATAACGCCATCTGTACCAACTTTTATTTGTAATTTCATTACGTCACCACAAGCGGGAGCTCCCACCATACCAGTACCTACTTTAGGGTCTTTCTTATCGAAGGAACCTACATTTCTTGGATTTTCATAATGATCTAGTACTTTATCGCTATAAGCCATAATTTAATTCTCCAGTAATTTAGTGTTCTGCCCATTCAACTTTTTCAAGGTCAACACCTTCTTGAAACATTTCCCAAAGTGGGGATAAATCTCGTAATCTATCAATTTTGTCTTTTAGTAATTTTATTGCGAAGTCAATATCTGATTCTTGAGTAAAGCGTCCAATTGAAAAACGTATTGAACTATGAGCCAATTCATCTGAGCGTCCTAATGCACGAAGAACGTAACTAGGCTCTAGACTTGCAGATGTGCAGGCGGAGCCACTTGATACAGCTATGCCTTTTATAGCCATAACCAGTGATTCACCTTCAACATAGTTAAAACTTACATTAAGGTTATGAGGAACACGTTTTTTCATATCCCCATTGACGTAGGTTTCATCAATTTCTGTTAGACCTTTTAAAAGCCTTTCTTGTAAAGCTTTAATTCGAGAACACTCTGATTCCATTTCTAATCTTGCAATCCTAAATGCTTCTCCCATCCCTACAATCTGGTGTGTTGCTAATGTTCCTGATCTCATACCTCTTTCATGACCGCCACCATGCATTTGCGCCTCTATTCGGATGCGTGGCTTACGCCTAACATAAAGTGCACCAACACCTTTTGGCCCATATGTTTTGTGAGCTGAGAAGCTCATCAAATCTACAGGTAATTCATTTAAATCAATTTTTACCTTTCCTGTTGCTTGTGCTGCGTCTACATGAAAAATAATTTGTTGTTCGCGACATATATTACCAATAGCCGTAATATCTTGAATAACACCAATCTCATTATTAACTAGCATTACTGATGCTAAAACTGTATCTGGCCGAATTGCCGCCTTAAATTTTTCAATACTAATTAATCCGTCTGGCTCAGGTTCGATGAATGTAGTTTCAAAACCAAGCCTTTCCATTTCTCGTACAGCATCTATAACAGCTTTGTGTTCAGTGGCAACGCTAATAATATGTTTCCCTTTTGCTGAATAAAAGTTTCCTGCACCTTTTATTGCTAAATTATTTGATTCTGTTGCTCCTGAGGTCCAGATAATTTCTCTAGGATCTGCATTGACTAATTTGGCAACTTCTTGCCTTGCATTTTCTACAGCTTTTTCAGCTGCCCAGCCGAATGGATGGCTACGAGAAGCAGGATTGCCATAACTTTCTGTGATAAATGGAATCATTTTTTCAGCAACTCTAGGGTCTACTGGAGTTGTTGACGAGTAGTCCATATAAATAGGCATGTTTAATGTTTCTGTTGTCATAATTTCCTCTAAATATTTATGCGGCGATCGCAGTTAATTGTTTTAATCTTTCAAGCTCACTTTTTAGTGCTATTAAAAATGTGTCAACCTCATTTTTATTACTATTAATACCTAAACTAATTCTTATAGCCCCCTGTGCAATTTCTTCACTAACTCCCATTGCTATTAAAACATGGCTTGGTTCGCTGTTATTACTTGAACAGGCTGAGCCACTTGCTAAAGCAAAACCTTTTCTATCTAATGCTGTTAGTAAAGTACTGCCGTCAATACCCTTAAATGTAAAAAAAACAGTATTATTAAGCCGTTCTGAATTTTCTCCGAAAATTAAGGCACCCATTTTCTTTAATTCTGAAATTAGCTGAACCTGAAGGGGCTTAATATTTCTATTAAGAAGGACCATATGTTCCTTAGTTCGTTCACATGCTTTTCCAAAGCCAATAATTGCTGCAATATTTTCAGTCCCACTTCTCAAACCTTTTTCTTGCCCACCCCCCATAATAAAAGCTGACATATCAATTTTTTTATTAAGAATAAGTGCAGCAACACCTTGTGGCCCATAAATTTTATGGCTCGAGATTGTCATTGCATCGACCTCAAGCATCTCAAAGTCGACAGTAATTTTACCTAGAGCCTGAACTGCGTCAGTATGAGTTATTATTTTTTTTAACTTTGCCCATTCAATTATTTTTGGCAAATCCTGGATAATACCAGTTTCATTGTTAGCCATCATTACGGATAGAAATGAGATGGGATTTTTAGAATCATTCTCTATTTTATCAAGATCCAACATACCTTGGCTGTCAACTGGAATTTTGGTTGTAACGAAACCTTTTTTAGAGAGGGACTTAATTGGTTCACTTATACAGGGGTGCTCAATTGCACTATAAGCAAAATGCGTTTCTGGATAGTTCTGAGCAATTCCATTAATAATAGTATTATTAGATTCTGTACCGCTAGCTGTAAATATTACTTGAGATGGATGCGCATTAACAGAGCAAGCTACCTTCTCGCGTGCCTCTTCTATTGCAGTTTGAGCACGTCGGCCAAATTTATGATTTGACGCAGGATTACCTTGTTGATTTGATAAAAAAGGAATCATCTCATTTAAAACTTCGGGATGAATAACGGTGGTTGCATTATAGTCAAAGTAAATCAATTTAAATTAACCTCGTCTTTAATGATTGTGCTTGTTTTTTTTTAAAATCAAATTTAATTGTTTTCTTTTTGTTGTGTTGGCTCTCAACTAGATTAGCAAGCGTCAATCCATCTAGATAGTCAAAAATTTTATTATTTAATGATGCCCATAAGTCATGTGTGATACAACGATCTCCATCCTTACAGTTTTCTCGTCCACCACATTGGGTTGAATCAATCTGCTCGTCAACTGAGGTGATAATTTTTTTTATGGTGATAGCATCATAATCCATGGCTGTATGGTAGCCACCACCTGGCCCCCGAATGCTTTTTACTAGACCCACACGGCGCATACGGCTAAAAAGTTGCTCTAAATATGAAAGAGATATAGATTGACGATCACTAATTTCACTTAGTGTGACAGGATTACTAGCCTCATTTAGCGCTAAGTCTAACATCGCAGTTACTGCGAATCGCCCTTTAGTAGTAAGTTTCATACCAAATATTCTACAATACCTGACTAAATCAATCAAGTATTAAACTATATAAAATAAATTATTTATTTTTTAGAGTGATTAGAGCTTTTTCAAGGCTCTTAATTTTTTCATCTTGGCTATTAATTTGTTTAATTAATTCCTGAATAGATTGGACCATTGGATCATCTTCATCTTTCCCAACAGCATACGGACTGAAGGAATTAGTTTTTTGAGCACTTTCATCAACTAAGCGTGCCGGAATTCCAACTGCCGTAGCATTTTTGGGTATATCTTTAACGACTACTGCATTAGATCCAATTTTTGCACCGCTACCTATAGTAATAGGCCCAAGTATTTTAGCACCAGCACCAATGACTACTTTATCTTCAAGAGTAGGGTGTCGCTTCCCTTGTTTCCAGGAAGTTCCACCTAGTGTAACTCCATGATAAATAGTGCAGTCATCACCAATAATTGCTGTTTCTCCTATTACCACTCCCATGCCATGGTCAATAAAAAATCGACGTCCGATTACCGCCCCAGGATGAATTTCTATTCCGGTTATTATTCGTGATAAATATGAAGTGGCTCTGGCTACCCAATAAAGTTTAACTCGCCAAAAAAGATGAGCTAATCTATGAAAAAGAATGGCGTGAACTCCTGGATAGGTTGTGATAATTTCAATATAGGATCTTGCTGCAGGATCTCTATCGAATACGATGGAGAGATCAGATTTTATTTTTTGAAACATATTTATAATTTCATTTAAGGTTTTAAGAAAAATATTATCTCATGAAAACTAAAACTTGACTATTTAACTCAAGTAAAGATTGTTATAGTTTTTTTTGTATTTCAGAGAGAATGCCTCTTAGAATATTAACCTCATCCTTATCTAAATTTGATCTATTAAACAAAAGTCGCAACCTTTGCATAAGGCGTTCAGCTTGAATTTTTTTTAGAAAACCAATTTGATCTAAAACGGATTCTAAGTGATCAAAAAAACTATTAAGAACATTGTGCGATACATATTTTGCAGGAATTACTTTTGTAATATCATTATGAAGATATAGATCAGTCATCATTCTAATCTCATGACACACAATTTGAACTGCTTGTGATAAATTAAGTGAAGAGTAGTCTTTATTTGCGTCAATAAAACTAAGTTTTTGACAATGTTTAATCTCATCATTAGAGAGACCATTTTTTTCGTTGCCAAATAATAAGGCTACTTCATTTTTTTCTGCCACAGGAAGTATGTTTGTTGCTGTTAATCGAATATTTTCGTGTGGTTGGGTTAACTCTCTTTTTCTAGCTGTAAAACCAATTGTAAAGTTTACCCCAATCAGGGCATCCTCCAAAGATTCAACAACAATGGCATCCCTAAGAACGTCATCTGCCCCTGATGCTAAGGAACTTGCCTCAGCGCTTGGAAAGTTATTCGGCTTAACGAGGTATAATCTAGAAAATCCCATGGTTTTAAGTGCACGCGCTGATGAACCAATATTTCCAGGATGGCTAGTTCGACATAGAATAATTCTAAATTTTTTCAGTAGATTTGATTTGGTTTGCACGGGTTTTCTCTGTAAAATGTTATTTTAACAAGTTCACGCTAGTCTTTTCCAATTATTTTTAGGTTTATTTATGCACCCAATGCTAAACATAGCAGTAAAAGCAGCTCGTCGTGCCGGCTCCATTATTACTCGTGCCTCAGAAGATATTGGTGTCTTGACTGTAAATGACAAAGGATATAACGATTTTGTTAGCGAGGTAGATTTAGCATCAGAGAAGACTATTATAGAGGTTTTAAGTAAGGCTTACCCAGGTCACGCATTTTTAGGTGAAGAGTCAGGGCTAAGTGGAGATGGAGAGAATGTTTGGATTATTGATCCATTGGATGGGACCACAAACTTTCTTCATAGTTATCCCCAATACTCAATCTCAATTGCCCTACAGTACAGGGGAGAAATTACGCAAGCTGTTGTTTACGACCCGAATAGCAATGAGCTTTTTACTGCTTCTAAGGGACAGGGTGCTTATCTTAACGATCGTCGAATTAGAGTGTCAAAAAAAACTAAAATGAAAGAATGTTTGATTGGAACAGGATTTCCATTTCGAGACTTTACCCACTTACCATGCTATTTAAAAATATTTGAACAACTAGTACGCGAGACTTCAGGTATTAGGCGACCTGGAAGTGCAGCATTAGATTTAGCATATACAGCAGCAGGGCGATTTGATGGTTTCTTTGAGATTGACTTATCAAAATGGGATATTGCAGCAGGAGGCTTATTAATTAAAGAAGCCGGAGGTATTGTTAGTGACTTCAGTGGTAAGGATGATTGGATTAACTCGGGCAATATTATTGCCTCTACACCAAAGATTTATGAGCCTTTTATTAAGATTATAAGTAAGCATTTAAGCAAAGAATTAAAAGGTTAACTATTAGACTTATTATTTATCTAATCTAAATCCATTCCATTCCATTACAGGTTCTTTTTTGTATTTTTAACCAGTTTTCTGCCATTGAGGTTTTTCTGTAATCCTTAAAACATGGAGCCCCTAGGGTGTAATGTATAAGTTTTGCTGAAGGGTTTTTCGGATATTCGATAGCTAACCAATTCCATTCAATAGGAATTTCACCTATTTCTTCATCCTCAAGCCATGAAAAACGATGTAAGAACTTCCCTGTTTGTTTGTTAATGAAGTCTGGGGTTAAAATTTTGTGCTTGGGGTGGGAGCAGTTCCATAAAATAACACTTGACCAATTTTTTCTTGGATAATTTTCATTTTTGTTATCAAGATATTTATTCTCGGCTTTTGTTTTGTAGTCGTGTTTAACAACTTGAACAGCTTTAGTTTTATCCCTAAGAGCTAATAATTCCTTAATATCTGCTTGGCAGATCATGTCACCATCGACATAGATAGACCATCCCTCAAAATTAGACATAAAGGGAGTTAAGAATCTTGAGTAGACAAAGTCATTACTTTTATCTTTATGAGTTTCTTCATAAAAATTTAGTGTACTCACAGCCAGTGGCGTAATTTCGATAGGCAGTGTAGCTTTTTCAATTAGACTTTGAATAAAGGTATGATAGACAACAGATTCTCTCGGGTCGAAGCCTACAAAGAGTTTTACTTTAGATATCATTTCTATCCTTTTTTTGATTAATGATGATGACCACCTTCCTCATGAACATGCTTATGTGTAACCTCTTCTTTACTTGCATCTCTGACATCCTTAATCATTGCTTCAAAAATAACCTTCTGACCTGCCCAAGGATGGTTACCATCTACAACAACCTTGCCGTCTGCAATATCTGTTATGGTATAAACAATAACTTCTCCTGAACTATCTTCACCTTCAAACTGCATTCCTTCTTTAAGGCTCTTTTCTGGAAATGCACTAGCGGGTTCCATTTGAACCAGCTCTTCATTATAGTCTCCAAAAGCATCCACTGGTTCTAATGCTACAACAACTTTATCACCAATTTTTTTACCATGAATTGCTTCTTCTACCTTAGGAAAAATATTATCATGCCCACCATGCAAATAGGTTACTGGTTCTTTAGTAGACTCTAAAATATTTCCATCAGCATCTTTCAGGTCAAATGTAATACTTACAACGGTATTCATTTTAATTTTCATATTTAAACAAGACCTTTAAAATTTGAATTTCTATAATTAAAGATTTTACCTTAGAGCGCCGTTATTAATAAACTTTTTTCTTGCGGTTTTAGCCCTCAGATCTTACAAATATATCAGTTGGGCTTATGACAGTAATTTTTTTGGTTGCTGAGATTTTTGGAAAGTCCTTACTAAAATGGAGACCTCGACTTTCATCTCTTTTAATTGCAGACAGGACAATTAGTTCAGCTACTTGTAAAAGATTACGCAGTTCGATTAGATTATTACTAATTTTAAAATTGGTATAGAACTCATCAACCTCGTCACGAAGCATGTTTATTCGATGTAATGCTCTAGCAAGTCTTTTATTGGTTCTAACGATTCCTACGTAATTCCACATAAATCGACGTAACTCATTCCATGTGTGGGTAATCAATACCTCCTCATCTGAATCGGTAACCCGACTTTCGTCCCATGACGGCAATAAATATGTTTGGTAATTTTTTTCTAAAAGAATAGCTTTAGTTGCAGTATCTGAAAAAACTAAACACTCCAAAAGCGAGTTGCTTGCTAAGCGATTTGCACCGTGCAGACCCGTATATGCTGCTTCACCAATTACATAAAGCTGCTCAATATCTGTTTTTGCATCAAGATTTGTCATCACCCCACCGCAACTATAATGAGCAGCGGGTACAACAGGTATAGGTTCTTTTGTAATATCAATATTCAAATCTAAACAGCGCTGATAGATAGTAGGAAAACGTTCCAGGAGAAAAGATTTTGGTTTGTGACTAATATCAAGGTAAACACAATCCAAACCTCTTTTTTTCATTTCAAAATCAATTGCACGAGCAACAATATCGCGAGGCGCTAGCTCTTTTCTTTGGTCGTAAAGGTGCATAAAGGTATGACCATCAGGTAATTTTAAAATACCACCTTCGCCACGAAGCACCTCTGAAATTAAGAACGATTTCGCATGAGGATGAAATAAACAGGTTGGGTGAAATTGAACAAACTCCATATTAGCTACACGACATCCGGCTCTCCAAGCCATTGCAATTCCATCACCTGTACTTACATCAGGATTAGTAGTGTAGAGATATACTTTACTTGCTCCACCTGTTGCTAATATAGTAATTTTTGAGGAAAAAGTTAGTATATTTCCTGTTTTATTTTCTAAGACATATGCACCTAAGCAGGAATTTTTATGGTTAGTTTTTACTTCAATTTTATTGGAAGTAATTAGATCTACCGCAATATGGTCTTCAAAAATAGTAACATTAGGATGCTCCTTGATTTTATTGATTAAAACATTCTGAACTGCTCTGCCTGTTGCGTCAGCCACATGCGCAACACGACGATAGGAATGGCCACCTTCTTTTGTGAGGTGAAGGTCATTTTTGATTTGATCTTTAGTAAAATCTACTCCGATTTCAGCAAGCCATTTGAGTGCTTCTTGACTCCGATTAGCAACAAAAGAGACGACCGCCTCATCACAAAGTCCTGCTCCAGCTGAAAGGGTGTCATTTATATGCGCGGCTACAGAATCTTCTTCGGAAATTGCGCTTGCTATACCACCTTGTGCCCATTGGCTTGAGCTCACTGATAATTCTTTTTTGCTAATAATAGCAATTTTTTTATTATCAGCTAGCTTTATTGCTGAACTAAGTCCAGCTAGACCGCTACCTATGATCAGCACATCAAAATTTAACATCATTTTACTTAATTATTTTTGGAACTTATTTATTATGTATTAGGTCACGTTATTGTATAGATAATGAATGAAACTAACAAAAATTATAAACTTTTGAAAGATACCATCATGCAACCATTAAAAATAGTTCAAAGCTCTAACCCGATGTACAATACTGCGATAATGGAAAAAAAAGCTATCACATCAGTTCAAAAGCCAGTTAACCCTGAGCGTGCTATAGATCAAATTCTTGTTGAAAAAGCACAAAAAGGAGATAAGAAGGCTTTCAGTATATTGGTTGAAAAATATAACAAAAAACTGTTTCGTCTTTTGAGTAGGATGGTTAGAGACCAGTCTGAAATAGAGGATATTGTCCAGGATTCTTTTATTAAGGCCTACCGAGCAATAAACAATTTCCGTGGTGATAGTGCCTTTTATACCTGGTTATATCGAATTGGTATTAATACGGCAAAAAATCATTTGGTTGCTTTAGGAAAGCGTCCCAAGGCAATGGACGAAGTTGAGATAGAAGACATAGAAAATTTTGAGACTGGAAATGAAATGAGAAATTATGACACTCCAGAGAATACTATGATGAACAAGGAAATTGTTTCTGCTGTAAGTGAAACAATTGAAATACTCCCAGAAGAACTTAAAGAAGCAATTGCTTTAAGAGAGATGGACGGATTAAGCTATGAAGAAATTGCAGAAATAATGCAATGCCCAATAGGAACTGTAAGATCGAGAATTTTTAGGGCGAGAGAAGCTATAGCAGAGAAACTAAAACCTTTAATCGAAGAAAGTAACAAACGTTGGTAAATTAGGAAAATTAAAATGACAGAAAAAAACTCATCATTGTTTGACAATGAAATAAATGAAGAAGATATTGAATCTTTAATCACAACTGAGATTAAAAAACCCAATATCCGTAATCAATGGCTTTACTATCAAACCATACGGGACGTAGTTCGAGGTGAATATAGTGGCCCAAGAAATTTATCTAAAAAGATTATGGAAGCAATAGATGAAGAGCCAACTCAAATCAGAGGCTATAGACCAGCAAAAGAGCTTTCTATTAATTTGAATTCATATAACTGGCAATTGGTTTTAGGTTTTTCTGTTTTGTTTGCGGTTGTTTTTGTAGGCTTTAATTCTAAAACTGAAAATACTGTTGCGCCTGTTCAGCTAGTTTATGAGGAAATGCCTACTGAAATCATGAACGCACATTATGCAAATACATCATCGACGGCCAATTATTTTGTTCAAACAACTTTTGTAGATTAAATGATAAAGTATTTTAGCCTGATTTTATTTCTTCTAACTTCGGTTAAAACACCTCTGTTAGCTGAACAGAATCCATGGGAAATAATTGAGAAATGTCAAAAAGCTAGCCAAAACCTTAATTATAAGGGTATTTATATATCTCAGCATGGACATGACTTAAAGTCTGTCGAAATTACTCATGCTCTTCATGGGAGTGAGCAATTTACCAGAATTAATTTATTGGATGGCAATGCCGACGAGGTTTTATCCCAGGGTAAAAATGTTGTGATTTATCATAAGCAAGATAATAATGTTGTGATTCAAAAAAGAGAGCAACAACATTTTTTTCCTGCTATTTTTCCTGGTGACATTAGTGAAATCAAAAAGTATTATTTACTAAGTTTTGGAATGTCAGAGAGAGTTGCAGGACGAATGACCCAAAGAGTTAATTTAACTCCTACAGACGGCTTTAGGTATGCTTATAATTTTTGGTTGGACCAGGAAACATTACTTCCTCTTAAGATGATTATTAGCAATCTTGATAAAAACATTTTAGAGCAATCTGCTTTTAATAAAATTCAATTTAATAAAGTAACTGATCTTAAATGGTTTACTCCAACTTTGGATGATTCAAAAAAATATCATATTGATGAAAATATTACCAAAGAAATAAATATTAACCGATTTTGGAGGGCTAAAAATATCCCACCAGGATTCAAGGAAGTAAATTTTATAGTATCAAAAATGCCAGATATAAACTTGGTTGGTAATCATTCGATATATACAGATGGTCTTTCTTATATTTCGTTATTTGTACAGCCGGTTCGTAAGGGTCAAAAACCGAAAGTAGGAGATCTTAGTTTTAATTCAACTAATGTATCAGCTCGATATTATAGAGGATATCAAATTATGGCAGTTGGTTCGGTTCCTCTTAAAGCAGTAAAAACCTTAATCGATTCAGTAGAATTTTAATTTTATTTTATAATTAAGCTCTTTACTCAAAATTAAAACTTAAATTAGGAAACATAAATAATGATAAATAAATTACGGATATTTTTTATTTTTATAATAGTTTGTATTAACTCAGCTTTTGCTGTTGAGCTTCCAGATTTTGCCGTTCTAGCTGAAGAGCAAGGCAGTAAAGTAGTTAATATTAGCGCCTCAAAAGAAGTTGTATCCAATTATCATGGTGGTCCCTCTGTTCAAGACGAAAGAATGCAAGAATTCTTTAAGAGATTTGGAATACCTGGCTTACCAGGAATGCCTCCTAGTGGTCGAGGTAGTCAGCCACCAGAAAAGCAAAGTGCGACTGGTTCAGGATTTATTATTGATACTAAGGGCTTCGTAATTACAAATGCACATGTTGTAGCAGATGCAGATTTAGTAACTGTAAAACTAGCCGATAAACGTGAATTTGAAGCAAAAATTTTGGGTGTTGATCGAAGAACTGATGTTGCTTTACTAAAAATCAAGGCATCTAATTTACCAGCCGTAAAATTTGGAGATCCAGAAAAAGTTAAAGTAGGTCAATGGGTTGCTGCCATTGGGTCTCCTTTTGGTCTTGAAAATACTATGACAGTAGGAGTTGTTAGCGCAAAAGGTCGAGCTTTACCTCAAGAAACTTTTGTGCCTTTTATTCAAACAGATGTTGCAATTAATCCTGGCAATTCTGGAGGGCCATTATTTAATACAGAAGGGGAGGTTATAGGGATTAATTCTCAAATTTATAGTAGAACAGGAGGTTATATGGGCCTGTCTTTTGCAATACCTATTGACGTTGCGATAAATGTAGCTGAGCAACTAAAATTAAATGGTAAGGTAATTAGAGGTTGGTTAGGTATAGCTATACAAGAAATTACTAAAGAATTATCTGAATCTTTCAAAATGGAAGATACAAAAGGAGCTCTAATTGCAAATGTAGAAAAAGGCTCCCCAGCAGAAAAAGGGGGATTATTATCAGGAGATATTATTTTAAGATTTAATAAAAATGTGATCGTTGTTTCATCTGATCTTCCTAAATATGTTGGCACGACAAAACCCTTTACAAAAGTACCCGTTGAAATTCAAAGAGATGGAAAAAAAATAGTATTAAATCTTGCAGTAGGTCAAATGCCAACTGATGCGAGGATAGCTAAAACAAATAAAAATGATTCTAAAAAGGTTAATCGTATTGGGCTTGCATTAAAACAACTTAGTCCCGACGATATGAAAAAGATTAACGGCAGGAACGGGCTATTAGTTTTATCTACTCAGGGTAAATCAATAGCTGCCGGCATTAGACCCGGTGATGTTATTCTTGCTCTAAATAATTCTGCTGTTAAAACTGTTGCATCATTTAATCAAAAATTAAGAAGGATCCCAAAAGGAAAACTTATTGCATTACTTATATATAGAAAAGGTGACACGCTATATGTCCCTATTCGCATTACAGATTAAATTTATTCTTCATGTTTTAAGTCAATAAGGTAAAATCATTTCTTTGTAAAGGCGCCCATAGCGCCTTTACCTATTTCTAATATTTGATTCGGGCACCAAATTTAAATGAATAACATCAGAAACTTTTCTATTATTGCTCATATTGATCATGGTAAATCAACCTTAGCTGATCGTATTATTCAATTTTGTGGCGGTCTTCAGGATCGTGAAATGGAAGCTCAGGTGCTTGACTCTATGGATTTGGAGCGAGAACGTGGAATAACGATCAAAGCCCAAACTGTAACTCTTAAATATATCTCTCTTGATGCCGAGGAGTATATATTTAATATAATTGATACTCCTGGTCACGTGGATTTTACATATGAAGTTAGCCGATCTTTATCTGCGTGCGAGGGAGGGGTTCTTGTAGTAGATGCTTCACAAGGAGTCGAGGCTCAAACAGTCGCAAATTGTTACACCGCTTTAGATCAAAATGTTGAAGTATTTCCTGTCCTAAATAAAATTGATTTAGCATCTGCTGAAACTGATCGTGTTAAGAAGGAAATAGAGGACGTAATTGGTATTGATGCTAGTGATTCAATTTTATGTTCAGCTAAAACAGGGTTAGGAATCCAAGATATTTTAGAGCAGGTTGTTAAGAAAATTCCTGCTCCTCTGGGCGACATAAAAAAACCTTTAAAAGCTTTAATAATTGATGCATGGTTTGATAATTATGTTGGAGTAGTTATGTTAGTCCGCATAGTTGATGGTGAAATTAAGCCAAAAGACAAAATTCATTTGATGGCAACTAAGGACGAACATCTGTGTGAGCAGGTGGGGGTCTTTACACCAAAATCCCATGTAAGAAAGTCTTTACAGGCAGGGGAAGTAGGTTTTGTAGTTGCAGGTATTAAAGAACTAGCGAGTGCAAAAGTGGGGGATACGGTTACCTTAGTTAAGAATAAAGCAAAAGAGCCGCTACCGGGCTTTAAAGAAATAAAGCCTCAAGTTTTCGCAGGACTCTACCCGGTTGAATCGAATCAGTTTGATGGGTTGAGAACCGCGTTCGAGAAGTTACAGTTAAATGACTCTTCTTTATCATTTGAACCTGAAAATTCTACTGCCCTTGGGTATGGTTTTCGTTGTGGATTCCTTGGTTTACTTCATATGGATATTGTTCAAGAACGACTTGAACGTGAGTATGAGATGGAACTTATTACAACCGCTCCCACAGTAATTTATGAGTTGCTACTAAAGAATGCTGAAACAGAAATGATTGAGAACCCTTCTCGGCTTCCTGATCTTTCAACAATACAGGAAATTAGGGAGCCTATTATTAATCTTAACGTATTAATGCCACATGATTATGTTGGGCCTGTTATGACCTTGGTAAATTCTAAACGAGGCATACAAAAAAATATGCAGTATTTAGGAAGACAAGTAATGATTAGCTACGAAATTCCACTTAGTGAGGTAGTTCTTGATTTCTTTGATAGGCTTAAGTCTGTATCAAGAGGCTATGCCTCAATGGATTATGATTTTTTAGAGTTTAGAGCAGCAGATTTAGTGAAGCTAGATATTATGGTTAACGGTGAACGCGTAGATGCATTATCATTAATTGTACATCGATCTAATAGCTTATTACGTGGAAAAGACTTGGTGACAAAGATGCGCCAATTAATTCCAAGGCAGATGTTTGATGTCGCTATACAGTCAGCGATTGGTGCTAATATTATCGCAAGAGAGACAGTCAAAGCTATGCGGAAAAATGTTACAGCTAAGTGCTATGGTGGTGACGTAAGTAGAAAAAAGAAATTATTGAGTAAACAAAAAGAAGGGAAAAAAAGAATGAAACAAGTTGGTAATGTAGAAATTCCTCAAGAAGCATTCTTAGCAATCTTACAGGTAGATGAATAGATGATAGCTGAGATACTATCTTCACTTGCTACGTACTTTGAACATATATTAATGGCTGTTACTTTTTTAACAGGCCTCATCTCATTTTTAGATTTAGCCTTTTTAAAATCCAAAAGAAAGCCAGGAAAAAAAGAAGGGAAGATAGTAGAGCATGCTAAAAGTTTTTTCCCTGTCCTATTAGCCGTATTTGTTATTCGCTCATTTATAGTTGAGCCTTTTAAGATTCCTTCTGATTCAATGATGCCAACCTTAATCAACGGTGATTTTATTGCCGTTAATAAATTTAGTTATGGCCTTCGGCTTCCTGTTTTTCATAAAACATTAATTAAAATTGGTGGTCCAGATAGAGGGGACGTAATCGTATTTCGTTTCCCAGATAATCCAAAAATAAATTATATTAAAAGATTAATTGGGTTACCTGGTGATGAGGTTCGCTACGAAAATAAACAACTTTTTATAAATGGAAAAGCAATAAAAAAAGAATTTAAATCAGATTATCTTTATGATTCGACATTCGGATTAAAGAATGCAAAACTATACAATGAATCTTTTGGATCTGAGGATCATAGAATTATGACTATGGATATTTATCCTTCTCAGGATGAAACATTTAATGTGCCCCCTGGCCATTATATGGCAATGGGTGACAATCGCGATAACTCTTCTGATAGTCGCGTATGGGGGTTTGTCCCTGACAAGTATTTGGTGGGAAAAGCATTTGGTATTTGGTTTAACTGGTCGGAGCCGAGCCGTATTGGGCAATCGATTAAATAAATTATGACCAGCACATCACAACTTTATCAATTTGAAAATTTGCTTAAGTATGAATTTAAGAATAAATCCTTACTTGAATTAGCATTAACTCATCGGAGCTTTAAAGGAAAAAATAATGAGCGTTTAGAGTTTTTAGGTGACAGTATTCTAAATTTTGTTGTGGCAGAATTATTATTCCAGAAGTTTCCTATGTCAGTTGAGGGAGATTTGAGTCGATTAAGGTCAGAGCTAGTAAAGGCCTCAACGTTAAGTGAAATTGGAATTGAAATTAATGTGGGTAGTTTTATTAGATTAGGAGAAGGAGAATTAAAAAGTGCTGGCTGGCGAAGACCATCAATTTTGGCTGATACAGTTGAAGCTATAATTGGGGCGATTTTCATTGATAGCAGTATAAATGAAGCGCAATCAATTATTAAAAGATGGCTGGATAATCGAATTGAAATGATTGACCCAAATAAAATAAAAAAAGATGCCAAGTCATTGCTTCAAGAATTCTTACAATCTAAGAAGATAGAGCTACCTAAATACGAAGTTGGCTCAATTGAAGGTGAGGCTCATTCACAAAATTTTATTGTTCAATGTCATATTCCTGCATTAGACATTAATGTTAAAGGAGATGGGGATAGTAGAAAAAATGCTGAGCAGACAGCAGCAAAAAATGCGCTAATTGCTTTAGGAAAACAAAACGATTTATGAGTGAAAACACCAAAGAAAGACGATGTGGAACTATCGCTATTGTTGGTCAGCCAAATGTTGGTAAGTCGACGTTACTAAATTATTTTGTTGGTACTAAGTTAAGCATTACATCTAAAAAAGCTCAAACGACACGTTATCAGCTCTTAGGTATTCATTCAGCTGAAGATACCCAATTCATTTTTGTAGACACTCCGGGCTATCAATTAAAATATCTCAATACTATGAATCGAGGTTTAAATAAAACAGTTTTACATGCACTTCGTGAAGTAGATTTAGTTTTGTTTTTAATAGAACCAGGTCTAATGGACAAAATTGATGAAAAAATATTAAGTATGATCTCAGCTGATACTCCTATTGTTTTAGTAATCAATAAAGTAGATTTAATGAAAGATAAAGAAAAACTTTTAGGGCTAATAAAGACTTTTGATGCGCTTGAGCGTTTTGAACTCATTGTACCTACAAGTGTTAAGAAGAAAAGTAATCTAATAGAACTCTTACACTCTTTAAGGTCTTTCTTGCCTATTCAGGACTTTATTTATGAGACGGATGAGATTACTGATAAGAATGAGCGGTTTTTAGCTTCAGAAATTATCCGTGAAAAAGTTTTTCGATTAACAGGCCAAGAGTTGCCATATTCAATTGCTATTGAAATTGAAAAATTCGAGCAAGAGGGAGATACTCGTAGAATTTTTGCTGCCATCATTGTAGATCGTGAATCACATAAACCGATGATTATTGGAAAAAAAGGTTCCCGTTTAAAAGAAATTTCTATGAGCTCACGACTGGATATGGAGAGACTATTTGGAGGAAAGGTATGGCTAGAAACTTGGGTTAAAGTTAAAAAAGGCTGGGCCGATGACCAAAGGGCACTTAAGTCCCTAGGACTTTAGTTTTATGGCACGCCAATCAACAAAAAAAGAAAATGAAATTGTCTATATATTACACACTTACCCATTCAAAGAAACAAGTCTTATTATTGAAATTTTTTCCAAGGTGCATGGACGTATTTCTATAGTAGCAAAAGGCGCACGACGACCTCGATCTCTTGTTAGAGGAATGTTGCAATCCTTTCAATCATTGCAAGCCACTTGGTCTGGGCAAGGTGAAATGAAAACACTACATTCTATTGATTGGTGTGATGCACTTTTGCAGATTGAAGGGGATGCTTTAATTTGTGGTTTTTATATTAATGAGTTATTGATGCGATTACTCCCAAAAGAGGACCCTCATGAACAGCTATTTGACTTCTATCATCAAACAATGAAGCTTCTTTCCATGAAGAATCATTTGAGCGTTACATTAAGACGATTTGAGTTAAGATTATTACAAGAGCTAGGTTATGAATTGCCTTTAACTAATGATGAGAATGGAGCGCCGATAGATCCCAATAAGATTTATAATTATGAAGTTGGCTACGGCCCTTCAGAGATTAAAAATTCTTCAGAGGGTGTTTCTTTACAAGGAAAAACACTTATTGATATGGCTGTGGATGACTACAAGGATCACACAACAGAAATGCAGAGTAAGCAATTAATGCGGTATTTGATTGGTCACTATATTGGTGAAAAACCGTTAAATTCCAAGCAACTTTTTTTACATTTAGAAGGCGAATAAATCAAATGAAGCTAGGTGTGAACATCGATCATATTGCTACCCTAAGGCAAGCTAGAGGAACAACTTACCCAAGTATTATTGAGGCAGCATTGAGAGCAGAAAAAGCTGGTGCGGATAGTATAACTTTGCATTTAAGAGAAGATCGACGTCATATGCAAGATAAAGATCTTTATGAACTAAAGCCATTAATTCAAACTAAAATGAACCTAGAATTAGCCCCTACAGAAGAAATGATCGAGATTGCAATGGATCTAAAGCCAGAAGATGTTTGTATGGTGCCCGAGAGAAGGGAAGAGAGAACTACTGAGGGTGGATTAGATGTCACAAGTCATTTTGATGCAATTAAGAAAGCAAGTGATCGCTTGGCAAATGAAGGTATAAGAGTTTCATTATTTATTGCTCCAGATATTAAACAAATCGAAAAGGCAGTTCTTATGGGGGTGCCAGTAATTGAGATTCACACTGGTCATTATGCAAATTTTGATGCTGGACGCTCAAGAGATAAAGAATTATTAACGATTCACAAAGCAATAAAATATGCTCGCAAAGAGGGGTTAATTGTAAATGCTGGGCATGGACTTCACTATAAGAATGTTCAACCTATAGCTTCCATTGAGGGTATTGATGAGTTAAATATAGGGCATGCAATTGTTTCCCATGCTCTTTTTGTTGGATGGGAAAATGCGGTCCATGAGATGAAGTCACTTATTGAGGAATATTCAGACTAATGATTTATGGTATTGGAACAGACGTAGTTGAAGTAAGTCGAATTAGGTTAGTATTAAAAAAATACGGTCTAAAATTAGCAGAAAAAATTCTCACAAATAATGAATTACTTGCTTATAAAACAGCAAAATCCAAAGAAAGTTTTCTTGCTAAAAGATTTGCAGCTAAAGAAGCATTTGCTAAAGCGTTTGGTACCGGGCTTCGAGGAAGTGTAAATTTTAAATCTATAGAGGTGGTGCATGATAGTCTTGGAAAACCACTTCTTAAATACTATAATAAATTACATATATTAGTTGAAGAAAAAAATATATATCATTGCCATTTGTCTATTTCAGATGAAAAAAATATTGCAGTAGCATTTGTTATCCTAGAAAAACAATAAAAAATGACAGTTGATATAGAAAGACGTTTTAGTGGAATTATAAGACTCTTTGGAAAAGATCGATTTAAAATTTTTCAAGATAGTCATGTGTGTGTTGTTGGAATTGGTGGAGTAGGTTCATGGGTTGTTGAATCATTAGTGAGGCATGGTGTTGGCACTTTAACTCTCATTGATATGGATCATATTGCTGAATCTAATATAAATCGACAAATTCACGCGTTGGATAAGACCTTAGGAGCTTCAAAGGTCGACACTATGCGAAAGAGAATATTATCAATTAACCCTGAAGTGAATATTATCTGTATAGATGATTTCTTATCACAGGAAAATATTTCAGAGTATATTTTGAGTTCGCATAATTTTGTTATTGATGCTATCGACCAAACATTGGTTAAAATTTCTTTGGCTGAATATTGTTTGGAGCAAGACATTCAATTTTTAATGACAGGCGGAGCAGGAGGGAAAAAAGATCCTTCAAAAATTAAGTTAACTGATTTAAGGAAAACTTATGGAGATCCATTACTTTCTCGTATTCGCCAGTACTTTAATAAAAAAAAATCTACTAAAACTTCTATTCATAAAATCCCAACAATCTTCTCTGATGAGCCCATAATTAAACCTATAGCTTGTGAAGGTGAAGTTGTTTTGAATGACCTTAATTGTGCCGGCTATGGCTCGACATTAAATGTTACGGCAACATTTGCATTTCTTGCAGTCAGCTACACTCTAGATAACCTCTAAAAAATCTATTAAATAGTATTGAAATTCTTAAAGTGACCCCCACTATAAGTAAATACTTATTTATTAATCATCATTAGGGATGTTGAACATGTCAAAAAAGAAAGAAACGTTAAATTTTCAAACCGAAGTTAAACAATTACTTCACTTGATGATTCATTCTCTTTACAGTAATAAAGAGATAGCAATTCGAGAGTTAGTATCAAATGCAAGTGATGCTGCTGACAAACTTAGGTTTGAAGCTTTAAATGATAATAAGTTATATGAAAATCAATCAGAGCTAAAGATTTACGTTGATTATGATGAAAAAAATAGAACAGTCACGATAGCTGACAACGGTATTGGAATGGATCGAGACGATATAATTAATAATATTGGTACGATTGCACGTTCCGGCACTAAAGAATTCTTAACAAAACTATCAGGAGATGAGGCAAAAGATGCTCATCTAATAGGTCAATTTGGCGTTGGTTTTTATTCGTCCTTTATTATTGCTGATGAAGTTACCCTTATATCAAGAAAAGCAGGACAAAAAGAAGGATTTAAATGGCAATCTAAAGGGGATGGTGAATTTACCTTAGAGTCGGTAGTTAGAGAAGAGCGTGGAACAACAGTTATATTACATTTAAAAAAAGATGAGGACGAATTTCTGGACAGTTGGCGCCTTAAAGAAATTATCAAAAAATATTCAGATCATATTACTTTGCCGATTGTTATGAAAAAAACTGACTTTAAAGATGGAAATTCAGTGAAAACTAAAGAGGATGAGGTAATTAATGATGCTTCAGCGATTTGGTCCCGAAATAAAAAAGACATTAAAGCTAAAGAGTACGAGGAGTTTTATAAAAGCTTAACCTTTGATATGGAGCCACCCTTAGCGCATTTTCATACTAGAGTAGAGGGCACCCAAGAGTACACCTCTTTGTTATATATACCCAGCAAAGCTCCCTTTGATCTCTATGAAAGAGAACGCAATCAAGGTATTAAACTTTATGTTAAGCGAATTTTTATCATGGAAGCTAATGAAAAGTTAATGCCACAATATTTACGTTTCGTTAAAGGAGTTATTGATAGTAATGATTTACCGTTAAATGTTTCAAGAGAAATTTTGCAAGATAGTAAACAAGTTGAGGCAATTAAATCTGGCTCAGTAAAAAAAATTCTATCGGCATTAGAGGATATGTCTAAGAAAAAACCTGACGAATACAAAAAATTCTGGTCTCAATTTGGGCGCGTCCTTAAAGAAGGTCCTTCTGAAGACTCTGGAAATCGTGAAAAGATTGCTGGCTTATTAAAATTTTCTAGTACTCATGATTCAACTGATGAGGAAAGTGTATCTTTAGAAGATTATGTAGGCCGGATGAAAGCCGAACAAGAAGCTGTTTACTTTATTACAGCAGATTCATTTATGGCTGCTAAGAATAGCCCACATCTGGAGATTTTTAAGAAGAAAAATATTGAGGTTTTACTGTTAGGTGACCGAGTAGATGAGTGGATGGTTGCTAATCTACCTGAATATAAAGGTAAAAAGCTTCAATCAATTGCGAAAGGAGATCTCGACCTAGGTAAACTTGAAGAAGATGATGAAAAAGAGGCTAATAAAAAGGTAGAAGAGAAGGCAAAGACCTTAATTGAAAGAATTAAAACATCACTTGGAGATCGGGTTAAAGATGTGAAAGTGACTCATCGACTGACTGACTCTCCATCTTGTTTAGTAGTTGGAGAAAATGATATTTCAGGAAACCTTGAACGTATTTTAAAAGCGGCTGGGCAAAATACACCAGATGTTAAGCCGATATTAGAAATTAACCCTGAACATAATGTAATTCAAAAATTAGAATCTTTTAAAGATTCTGATGAATTTGATGAATATGCATCAGTAATATTTGATCAAGCTATTCTATCAGAGGGCGGGCAGCTGGATGATCCAGTCAGTTTCATTAAAAAAATTAACCGTTTATTAATTAAATAAATAAATAGTTAAAATATGTTTGACAGAGGGTAAATAGCGGTGATATAGTTCGCCCTCTTTGCGATATTGTCGCAGGAAGTTTTGGTTGGTTTGTGAGTGTTTTTAGTCGTAAATTTACTACCTAAAATAGGTGTAAAAATGTCTAAATCTAATTGACAATAATCCGATGTTGGTGCTATAGTCTCCCCTCTTTGCGTCATGTACGTAAAGTCAGCGAAAAATTCGTTGAATCGATCGCGGGGTGGAGCAGTCTGGCAGCTCGTCGGGCTCATAACCCGAAGGTCACAGGTTCAAATCCTGTTCCCGCAACCAATATCGAAATATGCTCTTTAAAAATTTGACAATTGATAAGTGTAGGTATTTGTAGACGAGGTCAAAGTTAAGTTTCCTTTAAAAGAAACTTAATGACTCAAAATACAAATGCTTACGCTGAAATTTGTGACAAGACCACGTTAGTTAGCAATAACTAACCAACCTTGAAATGAATTTGAGTTTAAAGCAAAAAAGCGATACAAACTGTTTTCTAATTTATTGGAAAGCAAAGTAAAAAGTTAGAGATTAAACTGAAGAGTTTGATCCTGGCTCAGATTGAACGCTGGCGGAATGCTTTACACATGCAAGTCGAACGGCAGCATAGAGAGCTTGCTCTCTGATGGCGAGTGGCGAACGGGTGAGTAATATATCGGAACGTGCCTAATAATGGGGAACAACTAATCGAAAGATTAGCTAATACCGCATACGACCTACGGGTGAAAGCAGGGGATCTTCGGACCTTGCGTTATTAGAGCGGCCGATATCTGATTAG